>ERZ780157.2651-NODE-2651-length-16306-cov-3.148852_pt1 | contig 16306 bp, 18 predicted proteins | sample MGYA00511169_ERZ780157 | MGnify/ENA primary metagenome ERZ780157 (study PRJEB29588, sample SAMEA1965149) | human gut metagenome | biome: human gut; feature: human-associated habitat; material: faeces | place: Denmark | collected 2008/2010 ... | reverse complement strand
AAAAGGAACTTGGGTATATCGGCCAGAAAGAATATGAGGCAGAAGTAAAGAAATACAAAGATGCTTATGATAAAACTACATCGGAGGCAAAGAATAGGGGGATTAAATTTCTCCTAAACTCAACCTTGGATACATATGGTCAAGATTTTCTTGATAGAAAGTTATCTGATGCGGATAAAGGCGCAATGGGGGATATGCTTTCGGATATAAGAGAAATGAAACCGAACTACGAAACAGAATCTGCTATCCTAGATATGGAGGTGGCTTTAAATCGAAATGCGCTAACGGATTTTGATGACTGGTATGCAGATGTGACTGGTCATGAGAATAAGGCTATATATAAACAGGCCCAGCAGGGAGCTGATACTTATGTAAAAGGATATTTTGGAGAAAAACAGGGTAATAACAAAAAAAGTGATTCTAAAAAGGATATTGATTTTAATTTTTATCCACAGTTTGACCTTAATAAAGTAAGCCAAAGCACAAATGAGGTAACGTCTAAAATCAAAGGTGATTTTAAAACACAGCTCCAAGAAGGGGTTAGTGCTGATATACCGATTAAAGCTACTGGTCATCTTTCGCAGCCAATAGAATTTTTGTACAAAGATGGAGGCGGTACCAGCCAAAGCAAAGGTAAGGTCAAGAAGCATGCTAAAGGTGGTATTTTTTCGTCGCCACATATCGGAATGATTGCCGAGGCTGGATATAGTGAATCAATCATACCCTTGGATGGTTCGAAAAATGCTTATAATTTGCTTGGACAAACAGCGCAGCTTATGGGTGTCGAACCGGGGCTTTCGGCTCTTGCCAATCAAGTTATTGTCCTGAATTCAGGAACAACTGGAAATCCAGCGGTACGAGAAAAGCAGTCGACGCAGCAGCCGGTACAAATTAATTTTGCACCTGTAATAAACCTGTCAGGTGATACAGACAAGAAAGAAATTCAGAACGTACTTAGTGATGAGTACGAAAAGTTTAAACGCTTTATGAAACGTTACAACAAGGACGGCGGCAGAGTAAAATTTTAGGAGGCAGTAAATGTTTTACGAAACAGAAATTGGTGATACATGGGATATGATTGCTGAAAAAGTATATGGTGATGCTAAAAAAGCAGATTTTCTCATTGAAAACAACCCGCTTTTGGTAGCAGTAGCAATATTCCCACAGGGAATGTATGTATATGTTCCCGAATTGCCTGATGAGGACGATGGTGACGAGATGCCAGACTGGAGGTTATGATGGAAAATTCGAGAAAAGCAATTGTGTCAATTGGGTGTAGTTCGCAAAAAATAAAAAAATCAATCAAAGATTGTTTAGAGGGATTTTCTTACGACGATGTGGCAAGTGGCTCATCGGATAGTATCTCGATTACCCTCAATAACAGTGATTTACGATTCATTCGAGACCAAATGCCGAAAAAGGGCGATAAGCTAACACCAATAATTTCTTTATATAACTGGACGTCAAATGGCATTACAAAACGTATCCATGCCGGGCGTATGGTTCTTGACGATCTGTCATTTGACGGAGCGCCTCACACATGCACGATTGGTGCTGTTAGCATGCCGGCGAAAGGTGAATTTAAGGATGGTAAACCTACTCATACATATAAAAGTGCATCGATTGAGGAGATTGCACGAAAAATAGCGAAACGTGCAGGTATTGCCCTGCATTATTCCGCACCGCATATTGTAGTAAAGAATGTTGAGCAGAGCAAGACGTCTGACTCTGAATTTTTGCTATCATTATGCAATGAGTATGGGCTAGGAATTAAGATATACAATGGGAAAATCGTTATATTTAACGAAGAGACGTATGAAAATAAGAGACCAGTTGCCAATATCACTTTACTAAAGGGAAATGTGGCATCTTATAGTTGGAATACGACGTTGCAGAAAACATACACAGGAGCAAAGGTGTCTTACACGGATGCCAAAACGAATAAAAAGCATCAGATTAAGATTGGCAAAGCAGGGAGGATGCTTAATGTTGATGTGACAGCGTATTCAAAAAGAGACGCACAATTAAAAGCAAAAGCTCTTTTGGCCGCAGAGAACAAAAAAAGAGTGACGATGACAGTTGATATAATGCCGAATCCAAAGATTATTGCGACAGCTACTGTGCAGTTAAAAAAAGCTGGGAAACTCTCAGGAAAATATTATGTGGATAAAGTAACTCACAAAGTTAGCAAAAGTGGAGGGTATGCGATGTCAGTAGAATTACACAAGGTTTATAAAAGAACATGTCGTTAGGAGGCTATCATGATTAAAATAGGATTTGTGTCCGCGATAAGCTCAGATGGATTAGTGTCTGTATCGTATCCGGACGAAGATGATGCAACAACGGATTTCATGCCATTTCTCGAAGGAAATCCGTTGAAGGTAGATGATTTGGTAGCGGTGGCTTATACGTCATCGGCGCAAAGCGTGTGCCTTGGGAAAATTATAGGCAGGTGATATTATGGCTAAAAAAAAGAAGAAAACGGTTAAAGTTTCAAGGAAAAAGGGCAAGGTCAAAGTCATAAAAGGAAAAAATGTGCTTTGGAAAAAAGCCTCTTTCACCTCCTCAAAGAAAAAGGTGAGCCAGCCCGGAAAAGTAATATCATCCTTTGGAGGGATTCGTTTTTTTGTCACAAAAAATACGGCATTAGTCCTTGATAATTTAAAGCAAGAGGTGTCCGGACGATGGTCCGAACATGAGATTATCGGGAAAAAACCAAAATCAGAGTTTACAGGAGCGGATTTACGCTCCTTTTCTTTTGAAGTTATGGTTGATATTAACTTGGGGTATAAGCCGCACAGCATTCTAAAAAAAATACATCGGTTAGTCGAAAAAGGTAAAGTTGACACGTTGATGATTGGGACCCACAAAATAGGCAGCAAATGGAAAATGACCAATGCGTCCGATTCGTTTGATGTTGTATATGCCGGCGGTGAGTTAGCAAAGGCAACCATATCCGTCACATTAAAAGAGTATTAGAAAGCAGGTGGTAACATTGCAATTTGGAACAGCTAAAATGACATTCGAAGATGATGTGGGTGAGCAGGAACGGTATGAGCAGTCTATCGGGATGCTGTTATCATCTGTCGAGGGAAGTTTTCCGTGCAATCGAAAATTTGGCATTCGACCAGACATTATTGATCAACCGGTACCGATTGCAAAAATGGAATACGTGCAAGACGTCTCTGAAAAACTGGAAATGTTTTTTCCAGAATTGCTGGTGGATGATATTAGTTTTGAAAAATCCACAGAGGAAATGCTTTGTCCACACATTTTTATTGCCGTCAATGAGGACTTTGAAATGGATGAGGATGTAGATGACGATTTTGATGAATACGAGGTTGGAGAGGAGGATGAATATGAGCGTTTTTGATAATTACCCGGAAGTGTCTTTCATTAACAATGCAACGTTGGAAGGTACGTTAAAAAACTGTAAAGAGTGGTACGAAAAACGCCATGAAGAGATTACAGGAGAACTGGTTGAACTTGCAGATACCGACCAAATTAAACTTCTTCTTGATACGATGGCATATATGCATTGGCAGAGGTTATGCTATATCGACCAGGTTGGAAAAATGAATCTGCTTAAATACGCTACAGGAGCCTTTCTTGACAATTTGGGAGCGAACGTGTCACAACCACCACGAGATGCTGGGAAAAAGGCTCATGTAACCATGCGTATTGTGTTGTCTAAAAAAATGGAAGTTGATTATACGATTCCGGCGGGTACTATTTTTTCTGCGGATGATGATGTTTTTTTCGAGTCAGAACGTGATGTGATCATATCTGCTGGCGCGCAAACGGGAGATGTTCTGTGCTTTTGCACAGAGCCGGGAACAGACGGAAATGGATATAAAGAAAGAGACATATCCGAAATCGTAACTCCTTTGACCTACGTGCAGGAGGTTTATAATCTCACAGAATCTTCAGGAGGCGAAGATGAGGAAAGCGATGAAGCATATGCGGAGAGCGTGTATTTGGCTGCGTCAAAACCAAATACCACGGGAAATGACGATGGATATGAATATGCTATCCGTCAAGTCAGCTCGCAGATTGGTGATATACAGATTCAGACACCAACGCCGCTACATGTTGACATCGTTTTTATGATGAAAAACGGCGAATGTCCATCGGATGAGTTAATAGCTGCCGTTGATGCAGCAGTTAAAAATTCAGCCAAGAAGTCATTAAACGATTACATAACGGTTAATAAGCCAGAGACAGTGGATTATGCAATCAACATCAAATACTACATTAATGAATCTGATCGTTCGAAAGCTGCTGAAATTCAGAAAGCTGTAGTGGAGGCGGTTGAATCCTACAAGCAGTGGCAGTCAGAAAAGATTGGGCGCGACATTTCCCCGTGGAAACTGATATACCACATTATTTCGACCGGCGCTAAACGAGTTGAAATAATATCTCCAACTGCAACGACAATTGCAGTTGGGAAAGTCGCAAAGTGCACCAGTCAATCTGTGCAATATGGAGGTATCGAAGATGACTAACTATGATAATTTCGAACACGGATACAAAGGCATTATGGATGTCCGGCTGACGGACTTATATCCGATTGATTCAACCGAGATTCGATGCTTATCGTATGTCGATGAAATGCTGACAGCCGAATTTCAAAAATATACGGAAAGGATTGTACTTGCATCGAATGTCGAAAATCTTCCGGAATCAATCCTGGATTATCTTGCGATACAATACCACATTCCGTACTATGATAGCGCCTTTGATATTGATAAAAAGCGCGCGCTTGTCAAAGAGGGCTATCAGTGGTCGATGACAGCAGGAACAACCGACTGCATCCGGCGCTTAACTAATGCCATATTTGGCAACGGAAAAGTGATTGAGTGGTATGAGGATGATTCCATGCAGGAAGGCGAATTTGACATTGAAATTAATGAGAAAGATATGACAGAAGACATAGTTAAGGATTTTGCGAGAATTTTAAAAAAGGCCAAGAACTCACATAGCAAATTGAGAAATGTGGTGAATTCACACAACATGGAACATGCTGTTTATGTGCTAAATAAAATGCTTGTTTACGATAATATCGTCATATCTTAGGAGGTGAAAAAGTGGGATATTACACTCAACAAATTGTCACAGAAAAAGGAAGCGAAGCAATTGCAAGAACAGTTGCGAAACAAAGCACGCTCACATTTACATCAATTAAAACAGGAGCTGGAAAATATTCAATCTATGAAATTAGTAAGCTATCGTCAGCCACTGAATTAAAGGATGAAAAACAAACATTTGATATTAATTCGATTTCATCAAATGAAAACACAATCCAGTTGGCAAGTATCTTGACTAATGTTGGAGTAACAGAAGCTTATGAAATTTGCGAAATTGGATTGTTTGCAAAGGAAAATGACGGTGAGGAGTTTTTGGCAGCAATATCGTTAAATGCCGAAAATCCTGCGTTGATGCCAGTGTTTGATAAGGTGCCGATTGAAATGCAAGTTGGTGACTTTCTTGCAGTTTCGAATAGCGAAAATTTTAATATACAATATAAAAGCGCAGCATATGTCACCATCGAAGAATTTAACCAAACAATAAGTGATGTGGAGAAATTCGTCAAAAGCAAGATTGAAGCGCAAGAGTTGAACACGAATGTTGATGCCAATGACATCATCGAGGACGGCATATACTATTGCAATTACAAAAAAACGTATTCAAATATTCCAGCCGCAAATGGCTGGTTAGTTGTAAACAAAGTTGCAGACAACATTGTAAAACAATTGTTTTTTCGCCACGGAACGGCAAACACCAATGATTATCAAATATATGTCCGGACAAAGATCGGAACCGATTGGAGCGATTGGACAAGATTGATCACCGTTAAGGATGTTGCATCCACATCTGTATATGGAGTAACTAAGCTGATCACGAGCGTATCAAACACATCAACTGCTTTGGCTGCTACTCCGAGTGCTGTCAAACTTGCTTATGAAAAAGCGGTTTCAGCTTTTTCGGGAAAAGGATTGCCGTATGCGATATTTGATGTGGCCGCTGATTCTACATCATCCGAGGCTTGGGTTGAGACATCACTTCCTCTTAAATTACAAAAAAGTGGTGCCGGAGATAGGATAAGCAGCTTCACACACGGTGGCAATAACTTCATCTACTGCCCGTTTTCCGGCATCGTAGATATCGGCATAAATGTTTTTGCTACGGCATCTATCAATGGGTACTATCATGCAAGGTGTTATCAATATAACGATGATGGCTCTGACGAATTGCTGGACTTTACCGGATTAGGGGGCTATACCTCTGCTGGATGCCAAGGCAGTGGCGGCATGAAAGTTCATGTCACAGCCGGGACATATATTTACATCAATGTGGCTGCATCAACTGCAATTAAAGCGGCCGCTGCAAATAGTCATATTCGTTTGCAGTATACAATGATTGATTAGTACAAAAGGAGGTTTTTACGATGAAAAAAATCAAAGAAGTTAGGAACGATACGCTCAATGCGTCAATTATGACCCAGGATTACGTTGTGGTGGACGGAGTTGAATACTATGGTGATTTAATCGAAGTTAGTGAGTATCATAACAGTGCGGAAGACAGAGAGCGGCTTGCCAGAGAACAACCGGAGCAGATTGTAACCGGAATACTTGCTGTATGGGGTGATACTCCGCTTGTTGTCGAGCCTGAATTGGAGAAAGAAGGGGAGGATAACGATGGCAATTGTTAATTTTATTCTGGCAAATTGGTTGGAGTGGCTTTATGCACTTGTCATATTCTTTTTATCCCTGCTGTACGGAAATGTTACTAGGCATTTGAAGAACGAGCGCGCTAAAAATGAAGCCATTGCAGAGGGCGTTCAGAGCCTTTTGAGGGAAAATATTGTTGGCAACTACAACAAGTATCAGGACCGGAAGCACTGTCCGATTTATGCAAAAGAATCGCTTCGGAAAGCGTATAAAGCGTACCATAACTTGGGTGGGAATGATGTGGCAACAAAGTTATACACAACTCTTTTGGCCATGCCAGAAGAGGTAGAAGAACAGGAGGAAAAATAATAATGGTAAAGAAACTGAAAAATTATGTAGTTAAAAAATATCGTGAAAACGAATGGTTGCAGCGCGCCACGCGCACATTTGCACAGGCAGCGGTCGGAACGATAACAACTGGTCTTTGCAGCGGAAAATTTGAATTGTCTGAATGGCGTACATGGATAGTGTCCATTGGAGGAGCAGCTATAGCTGCAGGAATTTCCGCTGTCATGAATATGGTAAAGGAAGGTAGATAGCATGAACATTAACAAAAAGTTAGCGAAGTCAATTAGTTATGGAGGGGTGCGAGATTTAAAAAGCATAAAGTACATCGTTTTACATTTTACCGGAAATAAAGGTGATACAGCCAAGAACAATGCATTGTTTTATGCTACAGGAAATGTGCGAGAAGCTGGAGCACACTTTTTCGTGGACAAGAAAGGGGAAGTATGGCAATCAATACCGATGGAGCGCATTGCCTGGGCTGTTGGTCATTTCTATACTGCTAAAAAAGGAGCTGCTTTTTATTATAAGAAGTGCACAAATGCAAACAGCGTCTCTATTGAGATGTGTGACTGCTTAAAAAATGTAGGTTGGGACCAGATGCTTGCAGTTCGAGAACTTGTGCAGTATATTCAAAAGAAATGTCCAAACGCGAAAACAATCATTCGTCATTGGGATGTGAATGGCAAAGAATGTCCTAAGCCAATGATTGGCAGCAATAATAAAAAGTGGAAGCACCTGCACAGTAAAATCGTAAATAACTATCAGTACAAAGCGAAAGTTGTAATTACGGCAGCTATCCGGTCATCAAAAGGTGTAAAAAAAGATAACAAGATTGGAAGTGTTAAACCGGGAGAAGTTGTAAAGATTTCCAAAGTTGTCGGAGCTTGGGGAAGGCTGCTGAACAAAAAGGACGGAAAGTGGCAGTGGGTTAGTTTGAAAAAAGTCAAGGAAATTTAAAAGATAAGAAAGGGCGGCTAAAGGCTGCCCTTTTTGTCTACAGTCAGAGACGTTCATGTTTGAACGCCTCTTAGAATAAGTATTTAATTGCAGATTAATTCATTTCTCCAAGTCAATTAACAACTCGTCAAATTTTGTATATAAGTAATCAGCGGGAATACCTGCACTCATTTTTATATCAATCATTTTAAGAAGATCAGAATTGTTAATGCTTAAAATTAATTTACCATTTTCGCGGAGAGTACCTCTGATTGCTTTATCTGCATTTGAAGAAGTTCCTTTGCAAGAAATAATAATTGCAACACCTCTTAACGCTTTTAGATAAAGATATTTGTCAGTGGTGTATATTTCTTTTTGTGTTATTTCTTCTGTATAGTTCTTAAATTCAAAAATAATGTACTTTGAATTGAAACATTGTAATATAGTAGACCATAAGCCGCTTACTTCGCCGTCTTTTATCTTACATATTAGGTCAAATCTGTATAAGTCAGCATTGGAAGTTTGCTGTCTGTGCCATAAGGCAAGTTCATTGTCAAACAGATAATTTAATGTTTCATAACAAAGATTTTCATATTCTGTGTTGCCGTTTGCGTTTGTCCAATTTGCGATACGTTCTTTTAGCAGATCACCGTGTCTAACAGGCTGTGAAATCGTTTTTTCTTGCAAATCAAATAGTTGCGTATTAGGTTTTTCGGGAAAAAGGTCATTAACGGAAAAATCAAGTATAGATAATATTTTCCTTTTAAGTGGTTCATTGTCTTGTACAAGAAATAAAAGGTTTCTTATATCAAGAACAATGATGTTACCAATATTTTCTATTTTTATGCGTACATTGTTCTTTAGTTGGGTTCCAACAACCAAAATAGCAACGCTTGAGGTTTCCTGTGTTTCTAAAAGGACTTTTAGGCGACAGGCAGCGTCATACAACGAAGATGAAGGAACATAATTTTTTCGTGAATATTTTACTTCGATTAGGTATCGTGTATCATTTTTTGTAGCTAATATATCATATCCATTGTCATGGTATAGTTGGGTTAAGGTGGCATAAAAGCCATACATGCGAAAAATGTCCGCAACTAATTTCTCAAATTGAAAAGCAATGGCACTTGAAGAACCAGTAAACATATAAAATACCTCCGTGTGTTTTTGGATAATTATAGCGTTACTTGGATGAAATGGCAACTTTTCGTTTGGATGTAAGTAGAATGTAAGCAAAAACTAAGTTGCTGGATTTCTTTCTTGTTTAAAATATTTATATTTTTCAAAATTAAAATTTATATACCTTACAGAATACACTGAGCCAGTTTGGACAACTGACATTTTTTCCATCACAGTACTGAGTAAGAATTGGCTGCTCTACATTTGGTCTTGAAAGATATTCGCTGAAAATTTCATCCACAATAGCGGATATACTTTCAAAAATATTGCGCCCCGGAACAAATTTGTGGTCGTAGGCGGTGGAGGAAGTGATTGTGAAATCTTTTCCTTTATTTCGATACCACTCAGTGTAAACACGGTTTAAGGTAAATGACTGGATTGCAAGGATATTGGCGCGGATGGTTGCTTCCGGCCAGGTGGAATAAATTTCACTACTTGCAACATTTTTGATGTAGTCGCGGTATTTGACATAGTAATTTTTGGCACGGGTGTCTGATGGGGGACCATCATGAACAACAACATATTCCGGGATGACAACACGGCTTAATACAATTTCTCCGGTTTCTTCCACCGTTTTGATTTCACTTTCCGGTATTTTTGGCGGGTAATCGCCCCATAGTGTATGGTCAGGAATGACAAAAAGTTCCGCACTGTCGGTTTCGCCTGTGGCAAGAGGAAGCAGAGAAGTGTTCTGAATGGCTGTCTCACCGGAAAAAATTTCTGCTCCATTAATTTCGACCGATTCAAAACCGGAAGCGGAGATTGTGATGGTGTATTCCGAATACGGTTTGTTTGCAGAAGGGGTCATGCTGTAATCCACCGGCGGTGCGGCAAGTTCAATGTCATTTAACTGTCCCACGTTATTGGTGACAGCTTCCTCTATAATGTTTTCCGGTTCGTTTTCTGAGGTAATCTGCACGGTGGCATCAGGAATCGGAAAGCCTGAGTTATCCGACACAACGTGTATATTTAATTTGCCATAATTCATAAAAAAATCCTCGTTAGACATAGATTAGTATATTTTATGAACAATATGTGAAAAGTTTCATTTGTTATTGACATTGGCACGAAAATCTGGTATAAACATTAAGATGCTAACAGTTTGCATGCTAATGATTAAATGGCTATTGATTAGATATAGAATGATTTGGAGGTGAAAAACTTTGCAGGAACAGAAAAAAAAGAAGATTCGTTCCCGTGATATTACGCACCGCATGATTGTGATGAATCAGATGCATCGCAGGATGCTGGAGTGTAATCTGGAAGGAACCGGGATTCACAGAGCACAACATCGTCTTCTGATGACGCTTGCGAAACATTCATTTGCATCGCAGGTAGAACTTGCTAAATTTTTAGAAATTTCACCGGCGACAGTTGCCGTTGCACTGAAGGCGCTGAAAAAGTCCGAATACATTACACAAAAGATGCGTGAAGAAGATAACCGACGCAATTTTGTGGAATTGACGGAAAAGGGGCGGAAATTGGTAGAAGAAAGCTGTGACTTTTTTGATATGTTAGATGAACAAATGTATGTGGGATTCTCGGAAAGCGAAAAAGAACAGTTATGTGATTACTTTGACCGTATTTACGAAAATATGGAACGATTAAAAAATGCAGCGATGGAGGGACAAAATGAAACAGTATAAAAAGTATGTAATTCCTTATAAGTCAGCATTTATCCTTGGACCAATCTTTATGATTGTGGAAGTGCTTGGCGAAATTATTCTGCCGAAATTAATGTCTATGATTATTAACTATGGATGTGGGCAGGATGTTACGGTGGCAGCAAAAGGACCTGCTTACATTATTGGGATAGGAGCAGCTATGATTGGAACGGCTCTTCTTATGATGATGGGTGGCGTGCTTGGTGCTTATTTTGCGGTAAAGGCATCTGTAAATTTTGCCGGTGATTTGCGAAGAGATGTGTTTGCCAAAGTGCAGAAATTTTCCTTTGCCAATATTGAAAAATTTTCAACAGGTTCTTTAGTAACACGATTAACAAATGATATTACGAATATTCAGAATGTCTTGAGTATGGGACTTCGTATGCTTTTGCGTGCACCTGGTATGTTAATTGGTGGTTTGATTATGGCATTTCTTATGAATGCGAAACTGGCACTGGTTTTCTGTGTCGTAATTCCGGTTTTGATTATTGCACTTGCGTTTGTTATGAAGACTGCATTTCCGCGGTTTGACGTGATGCAGACAAAGATTGACGGACTCAATTCAAGAATCCAGGAAAATATCACAAACCAGCGTGTTGTAAAATCTTTTGTGCGTGATGATTTTGAAAAAGAGACCTTTGACCGTGCGAACAACGAATTAAAAGATAAAACACTTCGTGCGATGAAGGTTGTAATTCTCACAATGCCGATTATGACATTAGCAATGAACCTTACGGTTATGGCAGTTGTCTGGTTTGGCGGTCAGCAGATTTTGATTGGCGATATGCCGGTTGGAAACCTTACAGCATTTACTACTTATGTAACGCAGATTCTGATGTCGCTTATGATGGTTTCCATGATTATGATTCAGGGTTCTCGTGCGATGGCATCTTCTCATCGTATTTTGGAAGTATTAGATACGGACATTGACTTAAATGATGACAATGCATCTGAGAAAGACCGCTTGGTAACATCCGGTGAAATCGAATTTAAAAATGTCTGCTTCCGTTATTATAAAAAACATAAGAAAAATGTTTTGCAGAATATTAATTTTACAGCGAAACCGGGCGAAGTGGTTGGTATCATCGGCTCGACAGGTTCCGGAAAAAGTTCTCTTGTGCAGCTGATTCCACGTCTGTATGACTGTGATGAAGGGGAAGTGTTAGTAGATGGCGTGAATGTAAAAGAGTATTCGCTGAATCATCTGCGTGACGGCGTTGCGATGGTGCTTCAGAAAAATACGCTGTTTTCCGGCAGTATTATGGAAAATCTTCGCTGGGGCGATGAAGAGGCAACGGATGAACAGGTGAAAGAGGCTGCAAAGGCAGCACAGGCCGATGGCTTTGTCAGTGAGTTCGCAGATGGATATGACCGTGAACTTGGACAGGGTGGTGTCAATGTTTCCGGTGGACAAAAACAGCGTCTTTGTATTGCAAGAGCGCTGCTTAAGAAACCGAAAATCCTTATTTTAGATGACAGTACCAGTGCGGTAGATACAGCGACTGAGGCACAAATTCGGAAGAGTTTTTCAACGACTTTAAAAGACACAACAAAATTGATTATTGCGCAGCGTATTTCTTCTGTTGAGGATGCTGACCGGATTCTTGTTATGGATGAAGGACAGATTGTTGGACAGGGAACGCACAAAGAATTATTAGAATCCTGTGAAACATATCAGGAAATTTATTATTCACAGAGAAGTAAAGAGGAGGTGGCAGGATGAGTCAGGCAAAAAATCAGCCACATGGCGGCATGGGACCGGGACCAAAACATGGACCGGGTGGCCCGAGACATATGATGGGTGGCAAGCCAAAAGAATCACGTGCTACCATTAAAAGACTTCTTGAATATATGGGAAAAGATAAGATGCTTGTTGTACTGGCACTTGTCTTTGTGCTTGTGTTCAGTGGAGCAACATTAGCCGGTTCTTATATGTTAAAACCGATTGTTGACCAGCTTGGCAAAACAGCGTTACAAGTTGCTTCTTTGAAAAATAAAAATTTAGATTTTAGTACAGTGCTGGCAGATGGTACATGGACACTTTTGAAAGGTGTACTTACCATGTTGGTTATTTACGGCGTCGGAGTGCTTGCAAACTATTTGCAGCAGCGTATCATGATTGGTGTTTCCCAGCGTGCGCTGATTCGTATCCGTAAAGATTTGTTCGACCATTTGCAGGATATGCCGGTTCGCTATTTTGACACAAATGCAACCGGAGATATTATGAGCCGGTTTACCAATGATATTGATATGATTGGTGAGTTGTTAAATAATACGGTTATCCAGTTGATTTCCGGTGCAATCAGTATTATTGGAACAACCATTATCATGATTTGTTTAAATATCTGGCTTGCCCTTCTTACCATTGTCATGGTTCCTGTTATGGTTAAGGCAGGTGGAAGTATTGCCAAAAGAAGTTCCCGTTATTACCGTGAACAGCAGAGTGCCCTTGGTGATTTGAATGGTTACATTGAAGAGACCGTTACCGGACAGAAAGTTGTAAAAGTTTTTTGCCACGAGGACAAGGCAGTGGAAGAATTTGTAGATTTGAACAATGACCTTCGTGAAAAACAAATTAAAGCACAGTTTTTTGGCGGCATTATGGGACCGGTCATGGGAAATATCGGTCAGGTCTGCTATGGTCTGACGGCAGCAATTGGTGGTCTGCTTTGTTATTTCGGAAGACTTTCCGTCGGCGGTCTGACGGTATTTGTCAATTATTCCAGACAATTCAGCCGTCCGATTAATGAAATCTCCATGCAGGTAAATACGATTTTCTCGGCACTTGCCGGTGCAGAGCGTGTATTTACGGTAATGGATGCGGATGTGGAAGAAGCCGATGCGGACGATGCCATTGAAATGAAAGATGTCAAGGGCGAAGTGGTTATGGAGCACGTAAACTTTGGCTATGATGAAAATAAAGTTATTTTAAAAGATATCAACCTGTATGCTCATGCCGGACAGAAAGTGGCATTTGTTGGTTCTACCGGTGCCGGAAAGACGACCATTACAAACTTACTGAATCGTTTTTATGATATTCAGGAAGGAATAATTACAATTGACGGCATTGATGTGAAAAAATATAAACGCCGTTCGCTCCGTGAAAATATTGCGATGGTTTTACAGGATACGCATTTGTTCAGTGGAACCGTGCGTGAAAATATCCGCTACGGAAGACCGGATGCATCGGATGAGGAAGTAGAACAGGCTGCGAAAACGGCAAGTGCCCATTCGTTTATCATGCGTCTTGAGGATGGTTACGATACCGTACTTGAGGGAGATGGAACAAACTTAAGTCAGGGGCAGCGCCAGCTTTTGAACATTGCCCGTGCAGCTTTATCACTGGCACCGATTCTTGTGCTGGATGAGGCAACAAGTTCTGTCGATACCCGTACCGAAATGCATATTGACCACGGAATGGAGCGCTTGATGAAAAACCGTACAACATTTGTAATTGCCCACCGATTATCTACCGTTCGTAATGCTGACTGCATTATGGTATTGGAGCAGGGCGAGATTATTGAGCGTGGAACCCATGAAGAACTGCTGGCGAAAAAAGGAAGATATTATCAGCTTTATACCGGTGCTGTTGAGTTAGACTAAATATTGCAGAACTAAATTTTGTGATGGAATACATTTGACACAGTTTTCAATTATGATACAATGATAAGGATAAAATAAAAATCGTAGAATTGGAAAGGGGCAAAAGACAATGCAAAAGAATAGAAAAAGAATTGTAAGCGCAATCGTAAGTGCATCTTTAGTGATTGGATTGTGGACAGGATATGCCATTCCTGCCCGTGCGGAGGAAAATGGAAGTGGACAAACTCCACCGACTGAAATTGGAGAGCCAACACCGACGCCTACGGTGACACCATCGGCATCTCCAAGTGTTGAACCAAGTACAGAGCCAACGGTTACGCCGGAGCCGGTAGATGTGACCAAAATTGCGATAAGCAGAAAATCAGCGGTTTTAATGGTAGGAAAAAAATTACAGCCTGTGATAACGGGAACGACTTCAACAGTTACCTGGACAAGTGCCAATGAAAAAATTGCTAAGGTGGATGAAACCGGAAAAATTAAAGCACTCAAAAAAGGTAAAACGGTAATTACGGCAGCAGTTGACGGCATCACAAAAACCTGCGAAATTACGGTTGTTGCAAAAATGGCAAAGAAAGATTTCAGTAAATTTAATTCAGAGAACTTTGTGAATTTCTGTCAGCGTTATGGCTACAACCATGGTTATGCATGGAATGGACAGTGGAAGGGCGGAAGTAAGAAAAAAGCAACAGCCCGCGGTGTTAAAATTGGTGCATCCAGGACAAAGGTTCAAAAAGCTTATGGCGAGTTGACTTGGAAAAAATGTACATCAAAAGATCCATTTAGTAAAATGAAAGGTCTTAAGAAAAACAAAGTAAAAACTTATGGTGATGCAGTTTATGGCAAGTATCGAATCCGTTTTTACTTAAACAGCAAGAAAAAAGTTGTTGCGATTATATTTGCCTGCAACATCTCAAAGATTAAGAAAAAACATTTGAAGAAGTATATGTAGAAAATTTCTGAAATTGCTGCAAAACAACAAAAAAGGAACGGCACAGCTGATTATTTGGCTGCCGTTCCTTCATTTGTTTCTGCCGTTGCGGTTTCTTCCGTGTCGTTCTCGGATTCTTCTGTTTCCTCTTCATTTTCTTTTTTCGGCGGCTGAGAAAGTAAGGTCAGTATAATCATCAGAATACTTAATACAATTGGCGCAGCATAAACGACTGCTTTGCCGGCGGCACTAATTGTAACAGGCTCTGTGTTAAACCAAATCAGTACACCAAAGTGAACGATAAAAACCAGTGTGCCGAGGATGGCACTAATTACTCTGGCAAGCATACTTTTTTCGCCCCCGAATTTCGCACGGGATACGAAGAAAACAAGGAGAAAGGCAATTGATGAATCCAACAGACAGAAAATTAACATTCCCGGATTGATTGTCATAGTCTTTCCTTTCTGTATATGTAGGGACCAAGGTCCGTTTATTTGATAGATATTAGTATAGCATATTGTGGGGGATTTGTGCAAAAAAATTGTTGAGTGGGGGGATTTTTATGTGTTTGGTGAAATGTTTTTGGTTTCCAGTAATTTATCCGGAAAAGTTTGCAGGTAGTGGGCGCTCCCGCTTGGACAAATCCGCAGAAGTATCGGCATGTAAAAGACACATGCCTGATACTTGCGCATTTGTACCCACTTCCTGCAAAACTTTTCCGGATAAATTACTGGAAGTCCAAATTGATTAGCATCAAGCACACGAAAATGAAACTTCCGAACAATATGTGAAACAAAACTCTGGTTTTTATTGTAAGATTGCGGAGGTGTGGAGAGAGCTGTCTTTTTGGTGGGCAGCACTGTTTTTTCGGATGTATGTGCCAAATATTTGCTGTTAGTTCTTTGGGTTCCAGTAATTTCGTAGAAAAACTTTGTGACTCGTGGGTTTGAGTACGTCGGTATGTGGCACTGGTAGTT
>ERZ780157.2644-NODE-2644-length-16321-cov-3.047092_pt1 | contig 16321 bp, 12 predicted proteins | sample MGYA00511169_ERZ780157 | MGnify/ENA primary metagenome ERZ780157 (study PRJEB29588, sample SAMEA1965149) | human gut metagenome | biome: human gut; feature: human-associated habitat; material: faeces | place: Denmark | collected 2008/2010 ... | reverse complement strand
GGAGGCCGCCTATGCCCACCGTGTCTGCCTGATCCGTGAAGGCGTTGTTGCGCAGTCCGTCTCTGCGGCATCCGCCGCGGCGCTCGCACCGTTTCGGGTAGAGCCGGGAACCTATGGAATGCTGGCGGTTGCTGCTGCGGACGAGGATAATCTGACCTTTCCGGCAGCGGAGGGGATCGCTCTGTCGGAGTACGGCGTCCGGATAACGGACATGACCGCTCCGATTCCCGACCTGCTGATCGGGTGCAACAGCCGTTTCGAAGCCGTCGCCGGATCGGTTTCGGCTCCGGTCGGGATGAAGCGGGCCGTGGCTCACCTTACGGTGACTGTCGTGGGGCTGGAAGCGCTCTCCTGCGAAAGTATCACGGTCTCGATTCCCCGGATGTACGACCGGATCGCCTCCGACGGAACGCCCGGAAACAGCGGGGCTGAATTTTCCGAAAAGGCGATCGTGCTGGCTCGGAACAGCGCGGGACGTTATGTCGGCCAGGCCGTCGTCCTGCCGACTGACACAGCCTCCGCGACGTTGGAGTTCCGCTTCACGATCAACGGAAAGAATTATGTTTCCGTGCAGGAAACGCGTATCGAGGCTAATCGGAAATACGCGCTTTCGGTCGCGGCGAAATTTAAGGACGATACCGACCTGAAACTTACGCCCGTGATCAGCTATCTCCCCTGGGACGCTCCGACGACGATTCCCGACGACGGGCTGCCCGCCATGGACGACCGTCCGGCCAATGACGATTTCACGGTGGAGATTTTCCGCAACGGATGCTGGGAAGAGATTTTCGTGTACAATGCCGAAGTTTCGGACTATGCCGCCAATCCGGCTGCGGGGTACGTCCAGCATGACATGGGCTTTGCAATGTTCACCGATGCGTTCGCCGCTCCGTTGAAGGTCCGTGTGACCCGCCGTGCGGGGACGTTTTCGAAAGTGGAGATTCGTCCGCTCTCTTACGGCATCGTGCCCGACGTGCAGACCCCGAACAGCGTCGAGTTCGAACTGGGCGATCCCGCGCAAAAGGTTTCGGTGGAGTTCGACGACAACCGGATGGAGAACCTCTTCATCCTGCCCGACCTGCCCGACACGGCGATCCCGATGGGTGCCAATGTAACTTATTTCGGTCCCGGGGTGCACAATGCGGGTGTGATCCGTATTGCGAATGAAAGCGGCCGTATTCTCTATCTCGATGAAGGGGCGGTCGTGCTGGGACGGATCGAGGCTGAAAATGCCGCCAACCTTACAATTCGAGGACGAGGTGTTTTCTGTTCGTCGCAGGAGGATCACGGCGCCGGCCGGCGGCCGCAGATGGAGTTCCGCAATTGCGACAATCTGAAGATCGAGGGCATCCTGCTGCGCGACACGCCGAACTGGACGCTCAAGATCGTCGGGAGCACGGGCGTGCATATCGACAATATCAAGGAGATCGGCTGGATCATGAACTCCGACGGCATGGATTTCATCTGCTGCCGCAATGTACTGGTCGAGAATACGTTCCAGCGCAACTACGACGACAACGTGACTATCAAGGCCTTCAACGGAAAGACCGATTACGTCACCGCGCACACCGCCTCCGACGGATCGTTCACCGACGCTTCCATCTGGACGGTCTATTATCTGGCGCAGAACAAGTTTGATGTCTACGATTACGAGATCCGCAATTGTGTTTTCTGGGCCGACAAGGCGCACAACATGCTCGTCGGTCCCGAGGCGCGGGGCATTGCATTCCGGAATATCCGGTTCCACGACAACATCGTGCTGGAAAACCGTCAGAACGACGGGATCTATCCCGGAGCGATGGCGGTGATGATCGCCGATAACGGCACGTTCGAGGATATTGCGTTCGAAAACATCATTGTCGAGGACATCGACGGCGGAAAGGTTTTCTGCGCGCACTTCACCAACGCCTGGGCGTTCGACGGACTTTATGGACAATGGGCCCGGAACATCACCCTGCGCAACATCGCCTATACCGGTACGCGGGCGACTCCGAGCTGGATCAGAGGACGCAGCGACGCGCAGTCGATCGACGGAGTGACGATCGGGAACTTCACGGTCAACGGCGCGCCGGTAACCGACGGATCGGGGCCTCATCTGGAGATAAACGGATACGTCCGGAACGTGACGTTCGAATAACCGCCTGAAATCAATAAAAAGATTTTATTAACCACCTTAAACGCATAATTATGAAAAAGTATTCCATGTACACATTTGCCGTCGCCATGCTGGCCGGTATGATTCTGACGGGCTGCTCCTCTTCGGAGGAGATTCCGGGAGGTACTCCCGACAACGGACCGAAACTGAAGATCGAGACCCGCTCGGCGGATGCCGCCGAGGCTGCTTATGCACACCGGGCGATTCTGGTGTCGGAGGGTAACATTGCGGATGCAAAGAGCGCCGCCGATGCTGCGGCTTTAGGTTCTTTCTCGGTCGAGCCGGGCAGCTACACCGTTTACGCCGTCGCTTCCAGCGACGAGACGAATCTCACTTTTACGGGTGTCGCCGCTTCGAATGCCGTTGCCGATGCACGTGTCAAAATAACCGACATTTCGGCTCAGATTCCCGAACTGTTGGTCGGTAATTCCGACGTCGTTACGGTCGGTGCCGAAGGCGCGGCGGCCGCACTCCAGCTCACGCGCGTCGTGGCATCGGTCACGGTGACGGTCAGCGGACTGGAGAACGTCGATGCCGAGAGCATCACCCTGACGATCGGCAACATGTACGATCAGGTGAGTCTCGACGGAGCGTTTTCCAAGAGCGGAGCTGCGTTCGCATCGAAAAGTCTTGTACTCACCAAGAATGCCGAAGGCAAGTTCGTCGGCAATGCTATCGTGATGCCTACCGATACGGAGGCTTCCAACCTCTCGCTGACTTACAGCGTCAACGGCACGGATTACACCAGCACCCCTGCGGGCCGGATCGCGGCCAACGGGCAGTATGAACTGGCGACGACGGTCGAAGCCGGCAGTTCCTCCTCAAAGGTCAACCTCAACTCGGCGATTACCTACGCGGCCTGGGACAGCACGGTGGTGAATCTTTCCGACAGCTTTACCATCGACGAGACTACCCCTGACAAGCAGTGGATGGGTCCGACAGCCCTTCCAATCAGCGGTTCAGCCGCTCCTGGATACGACAATTTCTGGGCGTCGTCCGATGGAGGCGATTCCGGCTGGGGCGAGACATTCTGGCAGTACAACCTTTATGACGGGAACAAAACGGACGGAAGCAACTATTGGTGTCCTGACGAATGGGACCGCACGGCTCCCGTCTGGTATATCGACCTCGGCGCTGCCAAGCAGGGCGTGACCATCGACTACTGGAACAAGGCTGGCGGTAAGGGCGGTCAGAAAATCAAGACGATGGACATTTACGCAAGCAATACGCGAGCCGATTACGGCGGTGGCAATGCGGATTGGGTGAAGATCATGACTTTCACCTCCGACAAGACCACTCCGACCACGGACGCCGGGGCGCAGGTGACGACGGGCAAGATCGCATTCTCGGAGGATGGAAGCGTCTCCTATCAGTATGTAAAATGCGTGATGACATCTAAGGTCAATCCTGACGGTGCGACCATTACGGATGTGCTCGACGTGAATGTCGGCGAGGTAGAGGTTTCCTACTGGGAGTTCAAATAATTGTCGGAGGGGAGTTCTCCTCCTGCGATACGCTGAATGGGGATTTGCGGGAGCGGACTTTAACGGTCCGTTCCCGGCATCGCCCCGAACGGCAGTCGTGTGGGCCTGCGGGGCCTGAAGAATCAAGTATATAATATGAAAGCCATGATGATGAAAAAACAGAATGTCGGGAATGCCTGCGGATGGGCGGGTCGCCTTGCACGCCTTCTGTTACTGCCTGCGCTCACGCTCGTTCTGCTTTGCTCGTGCGACGAGGACAAGGCGAAATCCGAAAGACCGGAAGAGGGGGATCAGCTTTGGAAGATCGTGCCCGTTCTTGCATCCGAAAGCGATGGCTTCGAGGGGCTCGGTGAGTATGGGGTGTCGCTCTACCTTTTCAACGACATGTCATCCGACTGCTATAAATACCAGCATGCCGACTCGTTCGGCGATCTCGAACCGTTCGTGGTGGAAAAGGCGGCTTATTCGCTCGTCGCGCTGATGATGGATCGTGAAGTCCCTCATGTTTCCTACGAGGCTTCGGACGAGGCCAAAAAGAACACAACCGTGACCGTAACGGACATGAACGAAGCTATTCCGGATATGGTGCTCGGTACGACGTCCGTTTCCCGGAATGTCGGCGCGACGGTTCCCGTTTCCGACCTGCAACGCCTGGTCGGGGCCTTGGATGTCCGCCTGACCGATGTCCCGAATGATGTCACGGCCGTGGAACTTACCGTGGGCGATCTCTACGACCGGGTTGACCTTACGGGGCAATACGACTTTGCGACGGGGGAGCCCGCTTCGAAGCGAATCGAGCTGACGAAAGAGGGTACAGTTTTTTCAGCCAGGAGTGTGCTGATGCCTTCGGACGAGACGAGGGCCAATGTGAAGATGGATTTTCGGGTTTTCCGGGGCGACGCGTATGAGGATTTCGTCGTACGTCTTTCCGGAAGTATTCCGGCAGACAAACTCACGCGGCTTGAAGGCCGTGCGGAAGAGATCTTGAAGAATGCTGAACTGACGTTGGGTTTGACCTATGCTCCGTGGGATGCGAGCATAACGATCGAGGATCACTTCCAGACCGACGACGACCTGAATAAGGTTTGGTCCTCGGCGCCGCTTCCCATCAGCGGCGCAGCCGATCCCGGATATGACAATTTCTGGGCTTCGTCCGTATTCACCGACTGGGACGGTTCCGTAAAATACGATTCGTATCTTTATGACGGTATCATGGACGGGAGCGACGAGCACAAGGACCTCTATTGGGGCCCCGACGCAGTTGGGGAGGCTGAAAAAGGCACCGTTCCGTCGTGGTATGTGGATTTGGGAACCGGATGTCAGGGCATTACGCTCACCTACTGGAACAAATTCGGAGGCAAAGGCGGCCAGAAGCTCCGCACGATGAATATCTATGGAAGCAATGCTCCGGAGGACTATCGGGGCGGCAACGAAAGTTGGACGCTGATCACGACTTTCACTTCCGACCGGACGAAACCTACGGAAGACGCCGGAGCCGAGGTCACGACCGGGCGGATCGAATTCGACAAGGGAAATGCGACCTACCGGTATGTGAAATGCGAGATCACCTCCCGGGTCGACGCCGACGGCAATGTGGTCGAGGATTCCGATGTGAATGTTGCCGAAGTGCAGATAACCGTGTGGTCCTGTAAATAGGAATGTTTCGGCCCGGCTTGACGGCCGGGCCGTATTTTATGTAAAAATCAATTGGACATGAATGAACGATTGTTGCCGGGACGTATCCGTTCGGGCTGGGGAGTCTCTATTCTTTTTCTTTGTTTAATGGCCCTTTCCGGGTGCTGTTCACACGAAGCGATTCGGGTGAATCTCATTCCGCGCCCGGCGGAAATGGAGGTGCTGTCCGGGTATTTTCAGCCGGGAAACACGACGGTGGACGACTTCACGACCGTAGTTGTGGACAATTCCCGGATGGATGCGCTGGGACGGGAGGGATACGAACTTACGGTCGATCGCTCGTCGGTGAGACTCACGGCCGCCACCCAGACCGGCATTTTCTATGGGAAACGGACGCTGGAACAGTTGATGACCGACAAGGGTATTCCTTGCGTAAGGGTCAGCGACCGGCCCCGGTTTGCCTACCGGGGCATGCACATGGATGTATCGCGGCATTTCTTTCCGAAAAGTCAGGTGCTGAAGATGCTGGACGAAATGGCCCGCTACAAACTCAACGTATTCCATTTCCATCTGACCGATAACGGTGGTTGGCGCATCCGGATCGACAAATATCCGCGGCTCACCGCCGAAGGGGCATTCCGCACGCAGCGGGATTGGTACGCGTGGTGGGACCGGAACGACCGTCGCTATCTTCCCGAGGGAACTCCGGGCGCTTACGGCGGATATTTCACCAAAGAGGACATCCGTGAGATCGTGACCTACGCCGCCGAGCGGCACATTACGGTCATTCCCGAGATCGAATTCCCGGCGCATTCCGACGCCGTGTTCATCGGCTATCCGGAGTTGTGCTGTACGGGCAAACCTTATACGACGGGAGAATTTTGTGTCGGCAACGAACAGGTATATACTTTTATGGAGGATGTGCTTACCGAAGTTATGGAGCTTTTCCCTTCGAAATACATCCATATCGGAGGCGACGAGGCCCGGAAAGTCGCCTGGGCGACCTGTCCGAAATGCCAGGCCCTGATCGAGCGGGAGAGACTTGACGGGATACAGGGACTCCAACCCTATATGATCGCCCGTATCCAGGATTTTCTCGCTTCGAAAGGGCGGGTTATGGTCGGCTGGGATGAAATACTGCACAACGAACTGCATTCCGAAACCTTGGTTATGTCGTATCGTGGACAGAAAGGGGCTATCGAAGCCGCTAATCGGGGCAATTATGCCGTAATGACACCCGGTGAAGTGCTCTATTTCGACTGGTATCAGGCCGATCCTTCCACTCAGCCGCGTGCCATGTACGGATATTCTCCCATTAAAAAGATGTACGCTTTCGAGCCGGTGCCGGCTGATCCGGAATCGGCGGCCCGCAACGAGTCGATCATCCGGGCCGAATTCGTGGACCCTGCGGCCGTGGAGCCGATCCGGGCGGATCGCGCCGACCGCATCGTCGGTGTGCAGGGATGTACGTGGGCTGAATATATCGAAGATGAAGAGCAACAGGAATACATGATCTTTCCGCGTCTGCTGGCTGTGGCAGAATTGGCATGGACACCGCAGGAGAAGCGCGAATGGAGCGATTTCAAAGTCCGGATGAACTCCCATATCCCACTGTTGCAGCAACGGGGGCTAAATACTTTTACGCTGAGCGACGAAGTTGAGATCACGACTCGCATTCGTTCCGGAAATAGAGCGGTTGAGGTGACTCTCGACTGTGAGAAATATCCCGCAGAGATTCGCTACACGTTAGACGGAACCCCGCCGACGCCCGACGCTTCGCTTTACGAAGCTCCTTTTACCGTGACCGATTCGACGGTGGTCCGGGCCGCCGTATGTCGGGATGGAGTGATTCGAAGTCCTGAACGGAAACAATTGGTTACTCTCGCCGCGGAGATCGACAACTATTATCCGTTCGATGTGCCGGAAATCTGGAAAGAATATTTCGATTAATCGTTCCATCGACTATTGTGCGTTATCGCCTTTTCTTTCTGGGCGGCAGACTGTGCGCAGCCTTGAAACGGAGTCGGACGTGGCTGACTTTGGGTTGATTCGGGAAAAGGTCCGGGTGGAGGGAATAACAGACAGCCCTTTTATTTTCGGCCTTCGGATTTTTCCCGTATGCCCTGGCGCGGACGAATATGCCGTTGGGTCGCTCCTGTTCCGAAAGATCGTCTTCATTTCGCAAACAGAAACGACATCGTAATTGACGTTCCGGAGGGGGCAATGCCCGATAAACACACCGGTCGATAACCGATTCGTCATAGATCGCCCCGGAGATTTGCTAGTTTTCAAAATCAAAGATCCCCGGGGCTTATCGTACGATTCAGAAGCGATCGATATTTATGTGAACGGTTCAACATCGCATATAATCGGCTTATCTATCAGGTTCAATCTATTTAGAGACGGGAGAACCAAATATTTAAAGTCATACGCTCTATATTAGTGTACAAGCGTTTGTCAATGTGTTTATGTTCCTCAATATTCCGGAACGATAACCCATATCCTCCGAGATAGTTTTGTTGTTCACGATCATTTGATGGAATATAACCATTGGAGGACTGTCTATTTATCATGGTGAAGTCATTCTAAATAAATTATCCAATTTGAAAAATCGGGACATTTTATTAAATTTGTATTCAATAACAGGAGTTGTTTGACAAGATGGAACGCAGATGCGAACAAATGCATACGACTGTTTCCTAACCATTACCTGCTATATGCAAATAGAGTCATAACTTTTTAAGTTACAACTCTATCTAAAAATGAATGGATAATACTTGAGGTACTGTCCATCCGCCTCGTTTAAAGGATGTGCGAAAGATCGCCGCCAGAAAGCGGCAATCAGTTGATATTGCGCCGGTCGGGTTCGTGGTCGGGCGAAGCCGCCTCCATGTCGATCTGCAACTTCACCATGTTGATGGCCGTGGCCGCAGCCTCGTCGCCCTTGTTGCCGTGACGGCCGCCGCAGCGGTCGAGGGCCTGCTGCATGTCGCCCACCGTCAGCACGCCGAAAGCGATGGGCATGTTCCACTGGATTTGCAGCTGCGTAATGCCCTGCGTCACGCCCTGACAGATGAAATCGAAGTGGCGCGTATCGCCCTGGATAACGCATCCGAGAGCGATGACGGCGTCCACGTCGGTATACTCCGCGAAGAACTGCGCGCCGAGCGAAAGCTCGAACGTGCCCGGGACATATTTGACCTGAATATTCATATCGGGGCACCCGGCGGCACGCAGCGTGCGCACGGCTCCCTCCAACAGGGCCTCGGTGACCTCGCGGTTCCACTCGGCCACGACGATACCAAACCGCATGTCAGCGGCCGAAGGCAGGGGTGAGTCGAATTTGGAAAGGTTGTGATTCTTGGTCGCCATCGTCTTTCGCTATTTGATGCTGCCGAGCAGCTTTTCCGCATCGCGGGCCTCCATCGAGGCGGGATACGAAGTCAAAATCTCTTCATAGAAAGCCGCGGCTTTCTGCTCATTGCCCTGCGCCTGCTCCGCAAGACCTGCCTTGCGCAGGTACATCGGGGCCGTCAGGTTGTTGTCGGCGGCCTTCACGGCCTTCTCGTAGAACTTCACCGCCCTGGCGTAGTCCTGCTGCTCAACGGCGATATCGCCCTGCAAACCGTAGTTCTGTGCGTTGATCAGCTCCCCGGGGATACCTTTCAGCTGCGAGAACTTCGCCAGGTATTTGGCGGCGTTCTCCAGATCGCCCGTACGCAGGTAGCAGATGCCCGCATAATGCTTGGCGAGGTTGCCCGAAGGCGTCGAGCCGTACTTCTCGATCACGTCGAGGAAACCGGCCGCGTTGTCGTCGCCCAGCAGCGCCGTCTCGAAATCGGGGTTCTCGCCTTCGAAACGGTTCTGCGCCTCGGCGATCATCTCGGCGGCCTTCGTGGCGCGGGGCTGGAGGATCAGCGAGCGGTAGCCGAAAACGAGGGCTGCGAGGACGAGCAGACCGAGGAAAACGTAGGACATCGTCCGGCCGTTCCTCTCGAAAAACAACTCCGTTTTGTTCATTGCTTCGCCGAGGGTTTCCTGCTCGGCGACGTTCTGCTTTGCCATATTGCTTATTGTGTTATTAGTTTATAATTCATACGATAGTTTGCAAAGATACAAAACTATTCACAATGTGCAATGTCGTGTCCGGATTTTTTGTATTTTTGTCCTATGCATCTGAAGAAAATAGCGCTGCTGAATTTCAAAAACATCTCCCAGGAGGAACTCGCGCTGTGCCCCGGCATCAACTGCCTGGTGGGCGACAACGGCGCGGGCAAAACCAACGTCGTGGACGCCGTTTACTACCTCTCGATGTGCAAGTCGTCGCTGCCGATGACCGACGGGCAGAGCATCCGCCACGGCGCCGACTTCTTCCTCGTCGAAGGGACCTATGCGAGCGATGCCGGCAAGCGGGAAACCATCGTGTGCAGCTTCTCGCGCAAGGGCGGCAAGGTGCTCAAGCGCAACGGCAAGGAGTACGAACGGCTTTCGGACCACGTGGGACTGATTCCCGCGGTGATCGTGTCGCCGGCCGACGGGGCCCTGATCTCCGACGCGGCCGACGAGCGGCGCCGCTACCTCAACGCCTTCATCTCGCAGCTCGACCGTCCCTACCTGGCTGCCGTCATGCGTTACAACGCCGTGCTGGCCGAACGCAACCGCCTGCTGAAAACCCGGCCCGACGAAACCATGCTCCAAATCTACGACATGCAGCTGTGCGAACACGGCAAGGCCATCCACGCCCGGCGGCAGGAATTCGCCGAGCGGCTGCAACCCGTGGCCGCGGCCTATTACAGCATCCTCTCGGGCGACCGGGAGCAGATCGAACTGCACTACAAATCGGAGCTGAACGACCGTCCGTTCGAGGAGATACTGCTCGATGCGCGGCAGAAGGACATCGTCAACGAATTCACGACGGCAGGCATTCACCGCGACGACCTGGTGCTGAAAATCGGAGGTTATCCCCTGCGCAAATACGGGTCGCAGGGACAGCAGAAATCCTTCCTGATCGCCCTCAAACTGGCGCAGTACGCCGTCGTCGCCCAGACGAAGGGCGAACGCCCGATCCTGCTGCTGGACGACCTGTTCGACAAGCTCGACGCCGGGCGGGTCGAACAGTTGATCCGGCTGGTCTCGGACGACACCTTCGGGCAAATCCTGATCACCGACTGCAACCCGACACGCCTGAAACGGATTCTCGACAAGGCGGGCGGCGACTACACGCTCTTTTCAGTCGCCGAAGGCGCCGTGACGCAGGAGCGGGCCGCGGCGGAAGATTCGGCGGAAGGCCCGACCGGGAATGCAGCTGAAAACGCCGCAAACACCCCGGAGAACGCCTCGGGAAATGCAACGGAAGATTCCGCGAAAGGCGCGGAAAAAGAGCGATCCGTACCCTAATCAACCGACGAACAGCCATGAGACGAACCAAAACCATGCTGATGGGCGACCTGCTGGAGGAGTTTTTCAAACGCCCCTACATCGCCGCGAAAGTCGCCGAAGGCAAACTGCCGGACACATGGCGCGAGATTGTCGGCGACCGCGCCGCGGATGTCACCACCGAATTGCGGCTCGAAAAGCACATCCTGTACGTACGCATACAGTCGAGCGTCCTGCGCTCGGAACTTTTCTACCAGCGCGAGGCGCTCAAGGAGGAGATAAACCGCCGTTCGGGCGTACGGCTCGTCAACGCCGTCATCATCCGGTAAGTCCGGGTTCGGCAAAAAAGCATACCTTATATAATATATATGAAAAAAGATGCTCCTTTTCGAGGAGCATCTTTTTCCCTATGGCGGGAAGGTTCCATTCGCCCTCCCCAATACGGCCCGGCCTTATTTGATGATCACGGCGCGGTTGGCCTTCTGGTTGTTCTCGTAAACATTGGCTGCGTTGCCCTTGCCTTCGTAGGTCAGCTGTTTGGGGTTCACGCCGCATTTTACGAGGAAGTCGTAAACGCTCTTGGCGCGGTTCTCGGCAACGCGCTTGTTGCCTGCCGCCGTACCCGTCTGCTGGTCGGCGTGGCCCTCAATCTTGTAGACCCGGTCTTTCGGACCGCTCTTGATCAGGTCGGCCATCAGTTCGAGGCGGGTCTTCTCCTTCGGCGTCAGCTTCGACATGCTGTAATCGTAGAAAATGATCGAAGTCGGGCTGAGGGTGTTCACCTTCTGTGCGGCAGCGGCCTCGGCGGCGGCTTTGGCAGCAGCAGCGGCGGCAGCGGCTTTAGCGGCGTCGGCCTCGGCCTCGGCAGCCTTCAGTCTGTTGGCCAGATCCGCATTCTCCGACCGGGCGGCTTCGAGGGCGGAATTGCCCGCAGCCACTGCATTCTGGAAAGCACGGATGTCATCGGCCGTATAGCCCGGAACGCCGCGCTCCCAGCCACGCTGGTTGAAGCGGTAGGTGATACCCACCGTAGCGGAAAGTCCGGCCAGATAAGAACCGTTCATCTCCGCAGGGCAAATATCCGACTTGGCGAGCAGCCCCTTGAGTTCGATATTGAAATCGAATGCCGGCGACAGGCGGAACTTGCTGAGCAGACCCGCCGTGAAGGCGAACTCCTGGCGCGAACCGGATGCATTCTCACGCTGGCTACGGTCCGTGAAGTTCGAAGCCATGTAACCGAAACCGGCGAACGGCACGGCATACCACGCACGGTCGGCACGGTAACCGCCGATCCAGTTCGAGGCGTTAACCATGAAATCCAAGTGTCCGAACATGTACGGCCACGTCATCTTGCCGATCTGGGAATCGAAATTGTTGAACCATCCGCCCTGCAATTGAGCGCGTATACCGAAGACCGGATGCACCCACTTCGTCACCGACAGGTTGCCCTCGAAACCGAAACGGTCGCCCCAAGAGCCGGAGTTACCGCCGTTGGAGAAGGCTGTGCCGGTTCCGAAACCGGCCGAAATCTCCCAATTATCCCAGAATCCGTTCGACACGAATCCGGCAACGCTCGGCTTCTTCGGCGTTCCTTCGGCAAATGCGGCAGAGGCGAAAGCCACGAGCAAAAAAGTCAAGAAAATCTTTCTCATAATATTCATCTTTAATACGTCTTACATACTTGTCGTAAAAGTACACAATTTTTTCACAAAAACCATTCAAATCCGGTCAAAAAAACAGAAAAAAGAGAGCTTCGGAGACAAAGAAGCCCCAAATGCCTGGGCATTGGGGCTTTTTAGAACACAAATCAGGTGGAAACAAACATCAGCCGCACTTGGAATAGCCGCACGACATGCAGGTCAGACAGCCGTTCTGATAGGCCATATTTTCCTGTCCGCAGCTCGGGCATTTACCCTTGGATTTCGTGCCGTCGACGATATACTGTTTCAATGCACGGCACACGCCGGTCTTCCACGTGTTGATCGACTCGCTGTCCAGATGCAGGGACTCGATCAGCGACACGGTCTTCTCGATCGGCATGCCGTGACGCAGCACGCCCGAAATGAGCTTGGCGTAGTTCCAGAACTCTTCGTTGAACAGACGCGAAATGCCGCCGATGGTGTTCGTATAACCGTAACGGTCGGTGTACTGGAAATCATAGCGTTTCGTACCGTCCGCCTCGCGGACCTTAATGATGAAGCCTTTCTTGATCTTCGGGGGAATGAACATGGCGTCCTCTTCGATCTTACCCGTGAAGACCTCGTAGGGACGCCCGCCCTGCAAGCCCACGAAGGCGATCCAGTCCTCCGTGCCGTTCTTGAACCGCACGATGTCGGCAGGAATCGACTTGGGACGCTTCTGCACCTCGCCGGGATGCTCCTCGCACTTCTTCCGGCTCTTGGAGTTCTTCTCCAGCAGCACGCCGTCGCGGCAGCCGTCGCGGTAGACCGTGACGCCCTTGCAGCCGCACTCCCAAGCCGTGCGGTAAACATCGGCCACCAGCGCCTCCGAGACGTTGTTCGGCAGGTTCACCGTCACCGAGATCGAGTGGTCCACCCACTTCTGGATCGCGCCCTGCATCTTGACCTTGGCCACCCAGTCGATGTCGTTGGCCGTCGCCTTGTGGTAGGGCGACGCGGCGACGAGTTTCTCCAGCTCGGCGTCGGAGATCGTGGCGAGCGTCGAGGTATCGTGCCCGTTCACGCGCGCCCATTCCACGAAGTTGTGGTGGAAGACGTAGAACTCTTCGAACCGCTCGCCCGTGTCGTCCACGAAGGCGACCTTGACGTTGTGATCCGACGGGTTGATCTTGCGGCGGCGTTTGTAGACGGGACGGAAGACCGGTTCGATGCCCGAAGTGGTCTGCGACATGAGCGACGTGGTTCCCGTGGGCGCGATGGTCAGCATGGCGATATTGCGGCGGCCCACCTTCGCCATCTCCTCGTAGAGCGCCGGATCGGCCTCGCGGATGCGGGCGATCATCGGGTTGTCGAGCTCGCGCGCGGCGTCGTAGAGCGGGAAGGCCCCGCGTTCTTCGGCCATCTCGACCGATGCGCCGTAGGCAGCCAGGGCCAGGGTTTTGTGCACCTCGACGGCGAATGCGACCGCTTCGTCCGAACCGTAGCGCATCCCCAGCGCGGCGATCATGTCGCCTTCGGCGGTGATGCCCAGGCCGGTGCGGCGGCCTTTGAGCGCCATTTCGCGCACTTTTTTCCAGAGGTTGCTCTCCACGTAGCGGATATCGGCCTCTTCGGGATCGGCGTCGATCTTGGCGATGATCTGCTCGACCTTTTCCAGTTCCAGGTCGATGATGTCGTCCATCATGCGCATGGCCTTGCCCACGTGGTCGCGGAATTTTGCGAAATCGAACGACGCCTCCGCGGTGAAGGGTTTGTCGACGTAGCTGTAAAGATTCAGCGCCAGCAGACGGCACGAGTCGTAGGGACAGAGCGGAATTTCGCCGCACGGATTGGTCGAGACGGTGTTGAACCCTTCGTCGGCATAGCAGTCGGGGACGCTTTCGCGCAGGATCGTATCCCAGAACAGCACGCCCGGCTCGGCCGACTTCCATGCGTTGTGGATGATCTTCTTCCACAGCGCTCGGGCGTCTATATCCTGCTCGTACATCGGTTTCTCGGCGTCGATGGGGAACTGCTGGTGGTAGGGTTTGCCGGCGATGGCCGCGCGCATGAACTCGTCGTCGATCTTGACCGAGACGTTGGCGCCCGTCACCTTCGACGTGTCCACCTTGGCGTCGATGAAGCGCTCGGCGTCGGGGTGCTTGATCGAGATGGTCAGCATCAGCGCACCGCGGCGGCCGTCCTGCGCCACCTCGCGCGTCGAGTTCGAGTAACGCTCCATGAAGGGGACGATACCCGTCGACGTGAGCGCCGAGTTGAGCACGGGACTGCCCGTGGGGCGCAGGTGCGAGAGATCGTGTCCCACGCCGCCGCGCCGTTTCATGATCTGCACCTGCTCCTCGTCCATGCGGATGATGCCGCCGTAGGAGTCGGCGGGCTTCTTGTGGCCGATGACGAAGCAGTTCGACAGCGAAGCGATTTGCAGATTGTTGCCGATACCGGTCATCGGGCCGCCCTGCGGGATGACGTAGCGGAAGTGGTCGAGCAGCGCGAAGATCTCGTCGCGCGACAGAGGGTTGGGATAGTTCTTCTCGATGCGTTCGATCTCGGCGGCGATACGGTGGTGCATATCTTCGGGCGAGCTTTCGTAAATATGGCCGAACGAATCTTTGAGGGCGTATTTCGAAACCCATACCGTCGCCGCCAGTTCGTCGCCGCCGAAGTACTCCTTCGATCGTGCCACGGCATCGTTATAGGTTACCTCTTTGAGCCCTTTCGGGGTGGTTTTTGCTGACATACCTTATATTATTGTTATTTTTTCGGACTCCGGTCCGGTGCAGGGAAGACGCACCTTTACAAAGGTCTTCTTTTTTTCTGAAAAAAAGTGCCTCGCTTCGGCGAAACTTATCCACAAATTATCTACAAAAAACGAAAATGTGCGCGGGAGGCTTTTCCGCCGCATGTCGCCGGTTGGCGAGTTGCCGGATGGATCAGTTAATCTTTTGATTTTTAGTGTTCTGATCCTCTTCTGCGGCCTGGAATACCGCACGGACGCCGATGCTGTCGCTCAGTATGAGCATCTTGGCGTCCAGCTCGTAGCGCACGGCGCTGCGCAGCATGGCGAAGAAGGCCCGTTCGCGCTGCGCTTCGGGGCAGGTCATCCGTGTCGAGGCGATCGGGCCGACGCGCAGATGTCCGCCCGCCTCCGCGTCGCACGAGGCCGAGTAGCGGTTGCAGCCGCCTCGTCCGCTCAATCGTTTGGCGTCTTCGAAGCGGAGCGAGAAGCGTCCGTCGGAATTGGCGACCTCCTCGCCGTCGAGCTGGATGAGCAGCCAGCGAGTACCGACGAGCGGCGCGCCGTAGAGTTTCTGGTATTTGCGGCAGGGGCAGCAGGCCGAAGCTGCGGCCAGCAGCAGGAGCAGACAAAGCGGACGGAAGCGGTTGCGGGTTTGCATACGGGACAACGGATGAGTTTTTTGTTTTCGGTCGACAAATATACGCAATTAATCTGTTATCTTTGCATACGGGCGCCTTCCGTTTTCGGCCTGCGGCGGCGGAAAGCCGTTTCGCACAGCCGCCGGACGCGGAAAACGCTTGTTGGAGCCCCTCCCCTCGGCGGGTTCCGATTCCGGCGGATGCGGTCCGGAGGGCCGAGGTCTCGTTTGCGCACGGAAGTTGTTCGTCGTATGTAATTTTGAACCGAATCGATATGCAGAAAAAAGTCATTGCTTCGCCGCTGGCCCCCAAGGCCGTCGGCCCCTATTCGCAGGCGATCGCCGCGGGTACCACATTGTATGTATCGGGACAGTTGCCCATCGACGCCGCGACGGGCCTGATGGCCGAGGCGCAGACGCGGCGGGCGCTCGAGAACATTTCGGCCATTCTCGCCGAGGCGGGGTATGCGCTGTCGGATGTGGTGAAGACCACCGTCCTGTTGCAGGACATCGGGGATTTCGCCGCGATGAACGGCGTTTACGCCACCTATTTCACCGGCGCGCTGCCGGCGCGCGTCTGTTACGAGGTGGCGCGTCTGCCGATGGGTGCGCGCGTCGAGATCGACGCCGTGGCGGTCAAGGCTTGACGGGTCGGGG
>ERZ780157.2641-NODE-2641-length-16328-cov-6.047502_pt1 | contig 16328 bp, 11 predicted proteins | sample MGYA00511169_ERZ780157 | MGnify/ENA primary metagenome ERZ780157 (study PRJEB29588, sample SAMEA1965149) | human gut metagenome | biome: human gut; feature: human-associated habitat; material: faeces | place: Denmark | collected 2008/2010 ... | reverse complement strand
GGGGCGGGGCGGCGAGCCGCGCTCGGAAAGGATGACGCGATGTTTGATTTTCACATGCACAGTCGGCTCTCCTTCGATTCGGATGGAGACGCACGCGAGATGGTGGCGGCGGCGAGGACACGCGGACTGCGCGAGATTTGCTTCACCGACCACTACGATTTGCATGAGCGGGCAGACGAGGCGCCCGATATTTTCACGGTTGAGGAGTACCGCGCGGCGTATGCAGGACTCGATACGTCGGGGCTTGCCGTGCGATTTGGCGTAGAGTGCGGTCTCACGCTCGGCAACCGTGAGCAGCTGGAGGCGCTTCTTTCGTCGCATCGCTTCGACTTTGTGGTCGGGTCGGTACATTTTACCGACGGCTACGATATTTATTATCCCGATTTTTGGCACGGCAAAACGCTTGACGGGGCGTTTCGGCGCTATCTGGAGCACACGCTCGACTGCCTGCGCCTGCACGAAAATTTTGACGTGCTGGGTCACCTCAACTATATCTGCAAATGTCCGCCCAATACCGCGCGCACGCCGCTTCGGTATGCCGACTATGCAGAGATCGTTGACGAGATTTTGCGGATTTTGGTTCGACGCGACAAGGGGCTTGAGGTGAACACCAGCGGCATCGACGCCGTTGGCGTTCCTCTGCCCGACGCGGCTTTTCTGCGCCGCTTCCGCGAGCTCGGTGGCGAGGTGGTGACGGTGGGGTCGGATGCGCACAGCCCCGAGCGCGTGGGACAGCACGTGAGCGAGGCGCTTGCGCTGATTCGCGAGACCTTTGGCTGCGTTTACACCTTTGCCGACCGCAAGCCGATCTGCCATCCGCTTTGATTTTTGAAGATAGTTCCACAAGACAAAAATTTGATCCACAGAGGTTTGACCATGAAAACGTTTCAACCAAAGCTTTTCACAATTTTCAAGCAGTACAGCAAAAAGCAGCTCGTTGATGACCTGATCGCGGGTCTGATCGTTGCCATCATCGCCTTGCCGCTCTCGATCGCGCTTGCGATCGCATCGGGTGTTGGTCCCGAGCAGGGGCTCTACACCGCCATTTTCGCGGGCTTTGTGATTGCATTGCTTGGCGGTAGCCGCGTCAACATTTCGGGTCCCACGGCGGCGTTCGCAACCATCGTGGCGGGCATCGTTGCCACCGAGGGCATGGGCGGACTCGTGCTTGCAACCGTGATGGCGGGCATTCTGCTCGTTCTGTTCGGCGTCTGCCGTCTCGGCTCGCTGATCAAATACATCCCCTACACCATCACAACCGGCTTCACCGCGGGCATTGCGGTCACCATCGTGATCGGTCAGCTCAAGGACTTTTTCGGTCTCACCCCCGCCCCCGGGACGCACGCGGTCGAGACGCTGGAAAAGGTGGAGATGATCGTGGAGAGCTTTTCCACCTTTAATTGGCAGAGCTTCGCGGTTGGTGCGGTCTCGCTTGCAATCCTGATCGTCTGGCCGCGCATCAGCCGCAAAATTCCGGGCTCGCTGATCGTGGTTCTGCTCGGCGCGCTGGCGGTGGGGCTGTTGAATCTGAACGTGCCCACGATCGGAGACCTTTATCAGATTTCCTCGTCGCTCCCCGCACCCGCGCTTCCTGCGTTTGACCTCTCGCGCGTGCTGCATCTGTTGCCAAACGCCTTCACCATTGCGCTGCTTGCGGCGATCGAGTCGCTGCTCTCCTGCGTGGTGTCGGACGGCATGATCGACGACAGGCACAACTCCAACACCGAGCTGATCGCGCAGGGCGTTGGCAACATCTGCTCGGGTATTTTCGGCGGTATTCCCGCAACGGGTGCGATCGCACGCACCGCCGCAAACGTCAAAAACGGCGGACGCTCGCCGATCTCGGGCATGGTGCACGCCGTTGTGCTTCTGCTTATCCTGCTCGTGCTCATGCCCCTGGCGGCATGGATTCCCATGCCTGTGATCGCCGCGATCCTGCTCATGGTGGCGTATAACATGTCGGAGTGGAGACGCTTCGTGCGCATCTGCAAAACGGCGGCACCCTCCGAAATTCTCGTTCTGGTTGCAACCTTTGTGCTCACCGTGGTGTTTGACCTGGTGGTTGCGATCGCGGCGGGGCTGATCATCACCGCCTTCCTCTTTATGAAAAAATCGGCAGAGCTTGCCGAGGCACACGAATGGTCGGCGGCAGAGGGAGAGGGCAGGGACCTGCCCTATGGCACCGTGGTTTATGAGATCAACGGACCGATGTTCTTTGCGGCGTCCGACAAATTCCTGCAATTTCCGATCCACAGCGACACACGTGTGATGATCGTGCGCATGTCGGGTGTGACGATGCTCGACGGCACCGTGGAGCAGAGCATTGAGCGCATCTGCGACTACTGCCAGGGTCACGGCGTGCATCTGCTTTTTGCCGACGTGCACGAGCAGCCGCTGGGTGTACTGAAAAAATGCGGTATTTACGAGCGCATGGGTGAGGCGGCGTTCAGCCCCGACACCGACGGCGCGATCGCGCGTGCACGCGTTCTGCTTGCCGAGGCGAGCGCGCCTGCGGATGTGGAGAAACCCGAATAAAACGAACCAACAGAGAGGGTCCCGATGCGGTACGCATCGGGACCCTCAAGCTGTATCAAAACGAACGGGCTTCATCAAATTATTGAAGGTTTTGGTCAAGCTTTTTTCAAAAGCTTGCGCGGTGGAGGGCGCGTAGCCCTCCTCGCCCTCCGCAGAGGGCGAAATCACTCCCTCGGCGTTCTCTTTTGCGAGCTTTTCTCCGGCGCCCTTTCCTGCAAGAGAAAAGCGGTGAGCGACCTTGCGCAGACTTACAAATCGGAGGTCTTTGCTCGGCTCGACAAAAGTTTTCGCCCGCCTTTTTCAAAAGGAGGCGCCGAGGACAAAAAATTCTTTGGCGATAGCGCTTGCAAACAACCTCACCACCGCTAACGCGGTCTAATTTGCTTGCAAGTTTCTTCCACTTACACAAGGAAGGCTAAAGGTTAGTTTGCCTATGGAAAAGATGTTGTTTGAAGAAAAAGATTGTGTCGAATGGGATGAATTCGTTTGCGGTAGAACAACCCTTCCACCGCTGACGCGGTCCCCCTCCCCTGTGCAAGGGGAGGTGGCACGCGAAGCGTGACGGTAGGGTTGTTTGCAAAATGGTTTCAACACGGAAAACAACCCTTCCACCGCTAACGCGGTCCAATTTGCTTGCAAATTTCTTCCACTTGCACAGGGGAGGCTAAAGGTTAGCTTATCCGTGGGAAAGATGCCGTTTTGAAGAGGAAAATTTCGGTCATGCGGTTTGAATTCGTCTTATTCCAACTCTACTATTTCCATAGCAAACGATTCTTCAAAGCCTCCCCTGTGCAAGGGGAGGTGGCACGCGAAGCGTGACGGTAGGGTTGTTTTTTCCGTCACGACCGTTTGAAAAGACCCCCACCATCGCTGTCGCGGTTCCGCTCTTTGTTGCAGGGGCGATTCGTGAATCGCCCCTGCAAGATCGGTTTTCTCTTCGGCGGGCGATCAATGATCGCCTGTTCGATCTTTCCAAGACTTATGGCGGGCGATCAATGATCGCCCCTACTTTTCAATGCAAATGATTCTTCAAAAGCCCCCGTGCAAATTTTCTCCCGCTGTGCACTGTGGGAGGCTAAAAAATCGCTTATCCGTAGAGATTATCCGTAGAGTTTGTCCGTAGCGGTTACCCGTAGAAAAATGTTGCTTCAAACCATCTCCTCGGGGCGGAACACTTCGTCGAAGCGCTCGGGCGTGAGGAATCCCAGGCGCAGGCATGCCTCGCGGAGCGTGATATTCTCCGAATAGGCGAGCTTTGCGGTCTTGGCGGCGTTCTCGTAGCCGATGTAGGGATTGAGGCAGGTGACGAGCATGAGCGAGCGCTCCAGATTTTGGCGCATGCGGTCGCGGTCGGCAACAAGCCCCGAGAGGCAGTTGGCGTCAAACGAGCGCATCACGTCGGCGAGCAGGCGCGCCGATTGCAGGAAATTGCAGGCGCAGACCGGCATAAAGACGTTGAGCTCGAAATTGCCCTGTGACGCCGCAAGACCAACCGCCGTGTCGTTGCCCATCACCTGGACCGCCACCATCGTCACCGCCTCGCATTGCGTGGGGTTGACCTTTCCGGGCATGATCGAGGAGCCGGGCTCGTTTTCGGGGATGCGGATCTCGCCAAGCCCGAGGCGGGGACCCGAGGCGAGCCAACGCACGTCGTTTGCGATCTTCCAGAGGTCCGCCGCGAGTGCTTTGAGCGCACCGTGCGCAAACACCAGCTCGTCCTTGGAGGTCAGTGCGTGAAATTTGTTCTCCGCGGTGCGGAAGGGCAGACCCGTGAGTGCGGCAAGCTCGGCGGCAACGCGCGTGTCGAAGCCTGCGGGGGCGTTGAGACCTGTTCCAACCGCCGTTCCACCGAGGGCGAGCTCATAGAGCTCCTCGGTTGCGAGACGGAGCATTTTTGCGTCCTTCTGGAGCGAGGATCGCCAGCCCGAGATTTCCTGCGCAAAGGTGATCGGTGTGGCGTCCTGCAAATGCGTGCGACCGCATTTGATTGCGTCAACGTTCTCTGCCTCCAGGCGCAGCAGTGTGCCGATCAGGGCATCAAGCGCGGGCAGGACCTCACGCGTCACCGAGAGCACCGCCGAGATATGCATGGCGGTGGGGAAGGTATCGTTGGAGGATTGCGACATATTCACGTCGTCGTTGGGGTGGAGCAGCTTCTTGCCGGCAAGCTCGTTTCCGCGGTTGGCAACCACCTCGTTGACGTTCATATTCGATTGCGTGCCCGAGCCTGTCTGCCAGACCACGAGAGGAAAATGCGAGGCGAGCCTGCCGTCGATCACCTCATCGCATGCAGCAGAAATCACGCGGCATTTTTCGTCGGTCATGGCATTGGGGCGGATCGCGGCGTTGGCACGTGCCGCTGCTTTTTTGAGCAGACCAAAGGCATGAATGATCTCGCGCGGCATCAGCTCGCGCCCTTCTCCAATACGGAAATTGTTGCGGCTTCGCTCGGTCTGCGCGCCCCAATAGCGGTCGGCGGGCACGCGCACCTCGCCCATCGAATCGTGCTCGGTTCTGTATTTCATGGCGTTTACTCCTTTGCGGGGGCTTTTCTTTATCATTTTATATCATACCACAAAAGTCGACCAAAAGCAAGAGCGCGCGGTGGATTTTGAAAAAAAGCAAGCCCTCCCTCGTGTTGCAGGGAGGACTCGCTGGATTGTATGATTTGAAGGGGCGCTGTTACCGCTCCTCGCGGAAGTAGGATTGACCGAGCGAGGCAGGCGGTTGATTTTCGCGCTTTTTGCGAATGCTGGAGATGATCAGAACGAGAATGGTGACCGCGTAGGGGAGCATCTTGAGCAGTGGGGGCGCGTAGCGCGGCAGAACGAGATTGAGAATACTCGGCAGATAGGAGTTTGCCACGTAGAGGAATCCGAACAGTGCCGAGCCGAGAATACTCAAATGAGGCTTCCACAATGCGAAAATAACGAGCGCGATCGAAAGCCAGCCGAGGTCCTCAATCTGCAGGAATGCCTCGGGAGAGCCCGAGTAGTCCATGGTGTAGTAGAGTCCTCCGAGTGCGGCGATTGCGCTGCCGATGCAGGTTGCGCCGTACTTATACGCCGTGACGTTGATGCCCACCGCATCTGCCGTTGCGGGGTTTTCGCCAACCGCACGCAGATGGAGACCCACGCGTGTTTTCGTGAGGATCAGGGATGCGAGGATTGCGATCACAAAAGCGAGGAAGAACATAATGCCCCATTTCTGCAGGTCCAGGGTGAGGTCTGCAAAGGGATAGCGGAAATATGCAACCGAGCCGCGAACGGCGTTGACGTAGCGCACCTGGTCGAGCGCCTTGATGATGAATTTTGAAATACCCGCGCCAAAGATCGTCATGGCAAGACCCGTCACGTTCTGGTTGGCGTGCAGGGTAACCGTGAGGAAGCAGTAGAGCGCACCCATCAGGGCACCCGAGAGAACGGTTGCAAGCATTGCAAGGAGCACGATCAGAAAGGCGGGGCAGCCCGAGCCGTAGAGCGCGTAGAGCGCGATACATCCGCCCATGCCGCCAACGCACATGATGCCGGGAATTCCGAGGTTGAGGTGTCCCACCTTCTCGGTGATGATCTCACCCGTGGAGCCGTAGAGGAAGGTCACACCGAGTGCCATTGCATTGAACAGATAGTCTAAAATCATCGTCATTTTGCGTCACCTCCCTTTTTGCTCTTGCGGAACTGTACGCGATAGTTGATAAAGAATTCACATCCGATGATAAAGAACAGGATCAGACCAACGATCAGCCCCGAGAAGGCGGGGTTGGTGTTGTAGGTGTCCGAAATATGCGATCCGCCTCTTTCGAGAAAGACAATGAGAGCCGAGGTGAGGATCATGATCAGAGGGTTGAATTTGGCGAGCCAGGAAACCATGATCGCGGTAAAGCCGAGTCCGCCGATCGTGTTCGCGGTGATCGAGTGGTCGAACGCCGCAACGATCAGAAAGCCCGTCAAGCCGCACACAACGCCCGAGAGGAGCATCGTGCGGATGGTCACCTTCTTGACGTTGATGCCGATATAGCGAGCGGTGTTTTCACTCTCTCCAACAACCGAGACCTCGTAGCCGTGCTTGGTGTAGTTGAGATAGATGAACATCAGAACGGTCAGCACGAGCGAAATGAGGATCATGAGCAGCTCCTCGTTGTAAACTCTGGGCAGATGACCGAATTTGATCTCCTGAAGGGTGGTGGAGCCGTCACCAACCAGCCATCCGAGCAGCGCAAAGGTGACCAGATGGGTGGCAACGTAGTTCATCATGAGCGTGAACAGCGACTCATTTGTGCCCCAGATCGACTTGAAGATCGCGGGGAGAACGCCCCAGACCGCGCCTGCGAGAATCGAGGTGGTGAGCATAATCAGAAGGAGCGCCCAGCCGGGAACGGCGCCGCCGATCATCTTGGCGCAGAATGCTGCGGCGAGTGCACCAACCAGAGCCTGTCCGTCGGCTCCGAGGTTCCAGAATCGCATGCGGAAGGCAGGGGTGATGGCAAGTGCCAGACAAAGCAGCTTGGCAACGTCCTTTCCAAAGGACCACCAGGGCTTGGTGATCTGGTCAAAGGAGCCGTTGTAGAGCGTTTTCAGAAATTGAAGGGGGTTGGGGTGCCGCTTAATCAGGAAAAAGGCGAGCAGCGAGCAGATCAGAAGCGCGATTGAAACGGCGGCAACGCGAACCAGGAGCGACTGGTAAAACGGAGTCCCGTCACGCTTGACCACATGAAAAAGCGGCTCGTGAGATTCTGCTTGATTGGGCTTTTTACTCATGCGTTTTGCACCTCGCTTTCTTCGGAATTGTCGGAGTCCTTCGACTGCTGTGCCGTCATCAGGACGCCGATCTGCTCCTTGGTGGCGGTTCTTCCGTCCACGATTCCCGTGACGCAGCCGCCGCAAACGACCAGGATACGGTCGCAGAGCTCAACCAGCACGTCAAGGTCCTCGCCAACGAAGATCACGGCAACGCCGCGCTCCTTCTGCTCGGTGAGCAGGTTGTAGATGGTATAGGAGGAGTTGATATCCAGACCGCGAACGGGATACGCTGCCATGAGCACCGTGGGCGATGCGGCGATTTCGCGTCCCACCAGCACCTTTTGCACGTTACCGCCCGAAAGACGGCGAACGGGGGTGTGAGAGTCGGGCGTTGCGACCTCAAGGTCGCGGATGATGCGCTCGGCAAGATCGCGCGGCTTTTTGCGGTCAACGAACACCGAATGTCCGCGACGGTAGCTGCGGAGCATCATGTTGTCCACGATGTCCATGTTTCCGACCAGACCCATGCCGAGACGGTCTTCCGGGACAAAGGAAAAGCGTACACCGAGCTCACGGATCTGCAAGGGGGTCTTTTCACGCAGATTGATGACCTCGTCCTCCTTGAAGAAAACCTTTCCCGCCTCTACCTGTGCGCGAATGGTCCTCTTGGAGAGCGATCTTCCGCTCTCGTCCATTCCCGTAAAATCTCTGCCGTCCTCGTAGCGAAGCATTCCTTCTTTTGCAAGCTCCATCACGCGCTTGTAGGTTTTGTGATAGAAGGTAATCGGCTTGTCCTTTTTGGGATTATAGTAGGTAACGGATCCTCCCTGCAGGTGCTGCAATCCTGCAATCGACTCGAGCAGCTCGCGCTGTCCGCTGCCCGCAATGCCCGCGATACCGAGAATTTCTCCCGCACGCGCCTCAAAGGAGACGTCCTTGAGAATCTGAATTCCCTCGGCATCCGCGAGGTTGAGGTTTTTAACCACCAGGCGGTCGCAGGTGTTTTTCGGCTCGGGACGGTCGATGTTAAGCTCCACCTTTTTGCCGACCATCATCTCGGTCAGCTCCTCCGAGGTGGTGCTTGCCGTTTCCACGGTTGCAATGTGCTCGCCGCGGCGGAGCACCGCCACGCGGTCGGAGAGCGAGAGTACCTCGTGCAGCTTGTGCGTGATGATCAGGATCGACTTGCCGTCGTCGCGCATGCGACGCAGGATCGCAAAGAGCTTTTCGGTCTCCTGGGGGGTGAGCACGGCGGTGGGCTCGTCGAGGATGAGCAGATCGGCGCCGCGATAGAGCACCTTGATAATCTCAACGGTCTGCTTTTCGGAAACCGACATCTCGTATATCTTCTTCTTGGGGTCGATATGGAAACCGTAGCGCTCGGCAATTTCGGTCACGCGCTTGTTGGCAAGCTTGATATCGAATTTCTCATCCGATTTCGTGCCCAGCACGATATTCTCGGCGGCGGTGAACAGATCAACCAGCTTGAAGTGCTGGTGGATCATACCGATACCGTGTGCAAACGCATCCTTCGGGGAGCGGATCACAACCTCCTCGCCACCCACAAAGATACTGCCCGAATCCGGGAAATAGATGCCCGCGATCATGTTCATCAGGGTTGTTTTTCCGCATCCGTTCTCGCCGAGGATCGCAAGGATCTCGCCTTGATAGACCGTCAGGTCTACGTCTCGGTTTGCTGCCAGCTTGCCGAAATGTTTGGAGACCTTTCGCATTTCCAATGCAATTTCTTTACTCACGCTTTTACCTCCGTGTGATAGGAATGATACAAAGACTGAAGAAAGGGGACGAATGCTCTGCACTCGACTCCTTTCTTCGATCCTTGTGTCAACGAAAACCAAGACGAGGCGGAGCCGAGGCTCCGCCCGCCTGTTTGTTGGGGTGAAAAAATTAACCGAAATTGGTGTTTACGAGGGTGATACCGTCGATCTGGATATCAAAGTAAGGAGCCGAACGGTACTCGGACTCGTGGAAGTAACCGTCCTTGATAACCTCGGTTTCCTTCTGGTAGTCGCCCATGTCGTCAACGTCAGCCAGGTAGGTGGTGAGCTTCTCGCCGCCAACGGTGAAGGTATCGGTGTCAAACACCTTGATCTCGCCGCTCTTGAGCTTGCCTGCAACCTCCTGTAGCTTTGCGAGAGTGCCCTCTGCTGCAGCCTTTTCGTTGATACCGGAGAGAACAACCGAGCCAACGGTTGCGTCGCCGCACCAGTCGTCAACGATAGCGGTGCCCTCGCACACGCACTTGATGATATACATGTAGTAGTGAGACCAGTCGATCTTCGAGGAAACGATGAAGGTGTTGGGACCAACGTTCGCGGTGCTTCCGTTGTAGGAAACGTTGGGGATCTTCTTCTCCTCGCAAGCCGTGGGAGCGCCCATCGAGTCGGCGTGCTGGCTGATCAGAACGCAGTTTCTGTTGATCAGAGCGTTTGCAGCGTTCTTCTCCTCGATTTCGTCATACCAGCTACCGGTGAACTGAACGTCCATGGTAACGGTGGGGCAAACAGACTTTGCGCCGAGGTAGAAGGAGGTGTAGCCCGAGATAACCTCTGCATAGGTGAATGCGCCAACGTAGCCCATCTTAGCCTGGTTAGCGGTGATCTTGCCGTCTGCGATCATCTCGTTGAGCTTGAGACCTGCGGCAACGCCTGCAAGGAATCTGCCCTGATAGATCGAAGCGAATGCATTGTGGAAGTTGTCAAGACCCTCGGTGTGAGCCTTGGTTCCGGTTGCGTGGCAGAACTGAACGGCGGGGAATTCCATTGCTGCCTTGATCATGAAGGACTCATGACCGAAGGAGTCTGCAAAGATGATATCGCAGCCTGCGTTTGCGAGCTCCTTTGCTGCCTCGTAGCAAGCATTGGACTCGTCGATGTTCTTCTTCAGGATAACCTGCTCGTCGGACAGACCAAGCGCTTCTTTCACAGCGAGAGCTGCGTTGATGAAGTTGAGGTCGTAGGTGGAGAGCTCGTCATGAAGCAGAATAAAGCCAATCTTGAAATCGGCGGGGATGTCGAAATCTGCCTTGAGAGCGACTGCGGGGAGCGGAGATGCGGTGAGGTTCTTGTCGGGATCGTCGGTGCCGTTGCAGGACGCAAAGGTGAGAGCCAACGAGAGAACCATAACAACCGCAAGACTCAGAGAGAGAAGCTTCTTGAACATGTTACTGTTCCTCCTAAAAATGTTTTTTATTTACAAAAGCGCAAGGCTCTTATAAATCAACAGAATTTGATTCCCGTTTCGGGATCCATCGAAATGACGCGTGCGAGTGATTCTACGCGCACACCGGTTGAGCGAATTCTCTGACCGCCCTCCTGATATGCCTTTTCGATGGCAATGCCCGCGCCCACAACCGTGGCGCCCGCCTTGTTGCAAAGGTCGATCAGGGCGTCAAGTGCCGAGCCCTTTGCGAGAAAATCGTCGATGATCAGCACGCGATCCTCGGGGCCGAGGTAGCTCTTGGACACCACCACGTCATGGTCGGTGTTATGCGTGTAGGAATGCACGCGGGACGCCCAGAGGTTGTCCCCCACGTTGCTGCTCTTGGATTTTTTTGCGAACAGAACGGGGCAATGAAAAAATTGCGCTGTAAGACAAGCGATCCCGATACCACTTGCTTCGATGGTGAGGATCTTGTTTACACCGCATTTTCCATAGAGACGATAAAATTCTTCTCCGAGCTTGCACAACAAATCCACATCCATGCGGTGGTTGAGAAAACCGTCCACCTTCAGGATGTTACCGGGGAGGATTTTGCCTTCTTTACAGATCGTTTGTTCCAACAGCTTCATGAGACGCCTCCTGCTTTGCTCGGGTGAAATATTTACCTATTATAAAATATTATATAATAATGCCGATCAAAAATCAATCTGGTATTTATACAAATTTCAACATCGGCACATGCGAAACTTGTGCGAATTTGACGAAAACAGAGACGCCCGAGACGGGACGCGCGGGGGCGGAGTCATCTCGGGCGTGCAGCTTCAATCCTTGACGCAGATCAGCTCACCGGCATAGGGCAGCGAGAGAATCCAATCGCAGAGCGTGTGCCATTCCGCCAGCTTGTGGGTGCGGCGGGCATAATACATGTTGATCAGATTTTCGTAGTTCATCGTCACGGTGCGCATTTGATTGAAGGAGGAGGGGAGGAGCTGGATCATGTTGTGCCAGCTCTGGCGGTCGGTCTTATCCGCCACAAATTTTTGGCGCTCGCTCTCCAGATACGCGATCAGCGCGTCGAGTGCGGCAAGACCGCCCTCGTCGAGTCGGTCATGAGAGAAATCGTCGCGGTCAAACGCCTTTGCATGAATCTTGTGCATGGTGGAGCAGGAGTTTGCAACCGTGCCCACCTTGTAGGTATCAAATTCCTTCCACCAATAGAGGGGAGCGGTGATATCGACCGAAACGAAAATCTGGCGCAGGAATTTGCGATGATCGGGACCTGCGTGTGCGAGTCTTTTTGCCAGGTCGAGGTCATTTTCTCCGAGGATATAGTTGCCCTCGGCGTCAAAGGCGCTGTCGCTTCGCGCCCAGCTGTTGAGGGGATTGCGCGCGCCGCGGATGGCGTTGTCGAGATTCATCACGGAGGTTCTTTCCACTTTCAGCATATCAGTTCGATCCTTTCTGTTCTATCAAATTGCGGGAAGTCAAGGGGCGTTACCGACCGATCAGGGGGTGTTGATCAGGTCCAAGAGGATTTTGCGCAGCTCGTTCGGCGTTGCGGCAATGTGCTCCGCGCCGTTTGCACGCAAAAACGCCTTGTCGCGGTAGCCCCACGAAACGCTCACGGGGACCATGCCCGCGTTTTTCGCCGTGCGGATATCCACGTCGCTGTCGCCAACCATCACGCATTCCTCGGGGGAAATGCCGAGCTTGTCGGCAACCAGATGGCAGAGATAGGGGTCGGGCTTGGAGGGCTTGCCGAGGATCATGCCTTGCACCGCGTCACACGCACCCGCAGGGAGGATCTGCGCGCAGAGTCCTTCCATATAGAGGTGGGGCTTGTTTGAGAGCACGGCAATGCGCAGCCCTCTCTCGCGCAGCTCGGAGATCAGCTCGGGGATGCCCTCGTAGGCACGGTCGGTGTGCAGATAGACCGCGCGGTAATTCTCCAGGTAGTCTGCAAGCACGCCGTCGAGCAGCGTCTCATCATCCTGCAGCGTGGTAGGCAGGGCGCGACGGACAAGATCGCGTGCGCCGTGGTTGATGAAGCTGCGAACCTCATCGGCAGAGCGCTCGGGGTAGCCGTGTTGGCGCATGGTCATATTGATCGCCTCGCGCAGAGCGTCAATGGTGTCGGCAAGTGTGCCGTCAAAATCAAAAATAATTGCTCGGATCATGTCGTTCCTCTTTTTTTGTACTATGTTACAGTATACCACAGCGCCGCCCGAAAGTCAAGCGGTTGAGGGGCTTTGGCTATGTAATTTTTCGTGTGGATATGATATTTTTACCGTATGATGTCGATGTGATCGCACTTTTACGGAAGGCTCCCAAGTGTCGCGGGAGCTCCCGCCGAAGGCGGGTGAGGGATTGTTTTTTTGGGTGATTTTTGCTTTTTACAACCCTTCCGTCTCGCTCCGCGAGCTAATTTGCTTGCAAATTTCTCCCGCTTACACAGGGGAGGCGCTTTATGCTTCTGTCTTTGTAATACTCCACACAATTTGAAAATTGGAAATCATGAAAATTTTTCTTCAATTCCACACAAGAATTTATATAGCCGGGGCTTTTCAGGGAGATTTTTCGCCCTTTTCATCGAAACCCGTAGTTGTTCAGAAATTCACGGACGCGTGAGACGGGGATGCTGTATCCGGCGGAGAACTGCTCGGAATGACTGCCGGCGTAATTGATGCCCACCACCTGAAGGTCGGTGTTCAGCAGCGGACCTCCGCTCGAGCCGCCGTCGGTAAATGCCGTGTGCTGCAAAACGTCAAAGCGTACGTCACTTTGCGAGACAGAGGTGTCGCTGAGCGTGATTTTGCGGTAATCGGCGGCGCGCCCGTAGGTGATCGCGTTGGTTTGCCCCTTGGGCTGACCGAGCGCCACCAGATGGTCTCCGATCACGGGGTCGGCGGGAGCGAGCTCGAGTGCGGCGAGTGGATTTTCGGTGTCAAAGCGGAAAACGAGAAGGGCAAGGTCATAGGCGGGCGCGATCGCCTTGGGGGCTGACGATGCCTTCCAGATGCTTGCCGTGTAGGTGTTGCCGCGGTAGTCGGTCACCGAGAGCTCGGAATGCGTGCGACCGTCCTCGGTTGCCGCCACGTGGCAGTTTGTGAGCAGGTAGGCGGTGTTTCCGTCGACGCGGATGATTACGCCCGAGCCGTTCGTTTGGCTCACGTCCTTGCGTCCGATGGTGATGCCGAGAAATTTCTGCTCGTTATAGCTGACGTTATGCACCGTCACCACGGCGCGGATCGCGCTCGTTGTGATCTGATTTGTGATCGAAACGGCGTCGGGGATAAAGGACGCGTAGAGGTTGATCGGTGCTTTGACCGCAACCGAAAAATCATATTCGTAGCCGCCGCCCTGCGCGCTCGTCCAGGCGTCAAAGAGCAGGTTGTTCTTCTGCGGCTCGGCGGGGGGAGAGACGGTTGAGCCGTGCGGAACCGTTCGCTGCTCGTAGACCTCGCCGTCCACGTAGAAGGTGACAACGTGGCTTGTGGGTGTTGGGGCGGAGGGCTGCCCGGCGCTGTCGCAGCCGAGGAGCAGGAGGGGAAGGGCGAGACAAACGCAAAGGACAAACGCAATCAGCCTCGTTCGCATAACATTCTCCTTTCGGGGGCTTTTCGTGCCCGATTGAGATCATTGTATCACAAAATCGGCGTGTTGTCAATGCGAAAACGCTCGATTTTTGCGCGTCGGGTGAGCGGGAGAGGTGTTTGCGTTTCGTCAAATCGACCAAAAAGAAGGCGGTGAAGTTGGTGAAAATCAGTTGTTCTTCGTCTTTTACCGAGGGCGAAAAATGTGATATAATATATTGTTAAAGAAAATTTTGCGAATTTTGAAAATGGGAGAATAAGGCATTGGTAAGAGAAGATTTGCGCAACGTGGCGATCATCGCACACGTTGACCACGGAAAAACGACGCTCGTTGACGGCCTGCTCAAGCAGGGCGGAATCTACCGCGACAACCAGGAGACCGTTACACGCGTGATGGACTCGGGCGACCTTGAGAAGGAGCGCGGCATCACGATCCTTGCAAAGAACACCGCAGTTTACTACAAGGACGTTAAGATCAACATCATCGACACCCCCGGCCACGCCGATTTCGGCGGCGAGGTGGAGCGCATCCTCAAGATGGTAAACGGCGTTATCCTGCTCGTTGACGCAGCAGAGGGACCCATGCCCCAAACGCGCTTCGTGCTCCAGAAGGCGCTTGAACTCAACCACCGCGTGATCGTTTGCTTCAATAAAATTGACAAGCCCGATGCACGTTTGGGCGAGGTGGAGGACGAGATCCTCGAGCTTTTGATGGACCTGGGTGCCAACGACGAGCAGCTCGACAGCCCCATGCTCTATTGCTCGGGCAGAGCAGGCACCGCCACCGAGGACCCCTCGGTTCCCGGCACCGATCTGACCCCTCTCTTTGATAAGATTCTTTCCTACATGCCCGCCCCCGAGGGCGACGAGGATGGCGAGCTGCAGCTCCTGGTTTCTTCGATCGACTACAACGATTACGTTGGACGCATCGGTATCGGACGCATCGAGCGAGGCAGCATCCGCGTGGGACAGGAGGTTGCGGTCTGCAACTATCACAACCCCGAGCAGGTCAAGCGCACCAAGGTTGTCTCGCTCTATCAGATCGACGGTCTGATCCGCAAGCCCGTGGAGAACGCAAAGGTTGGCGACATCGTTTGCTTCTCGGGCGCGGGTGACATCACCATCGGCGATACGCTCACGCTTCCCTCCAATCCTCAGCCGCTTGAATTCGTCAAGGTTTCTGAGCCGACCATGGAAATGACCTTTATGGTCAACAATAGTCCCTTTGCGGGCAAGGAGGGCAAATTTGTTACCTCCCGTCAGATCCGCGACCGACTCTACCGCGAGCTGCTCAAGGACGTTTCGCTCCGCGTGAGCGACGGCGACACCACCGACGAGTTCCGCGTTGCGGGCAGAGGCGAGATGCACCTTTCGATCCTGCTTGAAACCATGCGCCGCGAGGGCTTTGAGCTCGCCTGCTCGAATCCCCGCGTGCTCTATAAGGAGATCGACGGCGAGAAATGCGAGCCGATGGAGCGCGTCACGCTCGACGTGCCGATGGATTTCGTCGGAACGGTGGTTGAGAAGCTGAGCCAGCGCAAGGGCGAGCTGCTCACGATGAACCCGGTTGGATCGCGCACGAGAATTGAGTATTCGATCCCCGCGCGTTGCCTGTTCGGCTATCGCTCGGAGTTCCTCACCGCAACTCACGGCGAGGGCGTGATCAACACGATCTTCGACGGCTACGCTCCCTATCGCGGCGAGGTTGCCATGCGCTTCACGGGCACGCTGATCGCATCGGCAGACGGTGAGACCACGCGCTACGGTCTTTATAAGACGCAGGAGCGCGGTCAGCTCTTCGTTGGTCCCCAGACCCCCGTTTACGAGGGCATGATCGTTGGCGAGAACCCCAAGAATGATGATATTGCGGTCAACCCCTGCCAGAAGAAGCAGCTCACCGCGATCCGCTCTGCGGGCGCAGACGAGAAGCTGCTGCTCACGCCCCCCAAGATTTTCACGCTCGAGGAGGCGATCGAATATATCACCGACGATGACCTGATCGAGGTCACGCCGAAGTCGATCCGCCTGCGCAAGAAGATTCTCAACACCGAAATGCGCATGAAGGAAATGATGCGTCGCCGCCGCGCAATGGAGGCGCAGAAGAAGTAAGCCGCCGCGTTTTTTGACGCGACAGGCATCAAAAATGGCGCTGTTTAGCCATCAAGTAAACAACAACGTGGGTGAGTCGAATGCATTTTTGCATTTGGCTCACCCGCGTTTTTATTGTGAAACGAAAACCACCAGCAGTGCTGGTGGTTCCAAAAAGCTTTAGCTTTGC
>ERZ780157.2634-NODE-2634-length-16365-cov-25.698835_pt1 | contig 16365 bp, 10 predicted proteins | sample MGYA00511169_ERZ780157 | MGnify/ENA primary metagenome ERZ780157 (study PRJEB29588, sample SAMEA1965149) | human gut metagenome | biome: human gut; feature: human-associated habitat; material: faeces | place: Denmark | collected 2008/2010 ... | reverse complement strand
TAATGTCATTAAGGGGTATTTATAACGCTATTTTATTGCATTTTGAAGGGAATTTAATGCACTAACCGTTGAATTTACCGCATTTTTCCACATCGAAATTGCCGTCTTAATTAAAAATTGGCCATATCATTACGTATGCTGATATAGTTGTTTGAAAGAATGTTTTTGGAAATTTGAACTGTATTTTGAACCTTGAATACCTTGTCCCATGCAAGCCTGCCACATATAGCAGAAACCCCGCCAGAATCGCCGTTTTATCGGATTCTGACGGGGTTTTGTCTTCTTAATGGGCTATTTTCCTCCGTATTTTAGGATATTTCTGGGACTATTCAAGGACATGTAACATTTATCGCTTGAACAGACCGTTCGAATGCCATTTAGTGTAACACAAAAGCAACAGCTTTGTTACATTTCGATCGCTTGACCGTTCGGGGTAGTTTTACACCTATCTCACTATATTACACCAACTTTGCCTACTTAATGTTGTTTTTTCTATTGATACACTTCGTTTTGATCCCCTTACTTATCGAATGCTTTGAGAAATATTTGGACGGTTCCCGTAAGTTCAGTATAAAACCTTTCATAGCCGGGTTTGTCAGCGAAGTACGACTTCACGGACGACTTCGCCGACAAACCCAGGCAAAGCGGCTGTAGGCTCATGGCAACCAAGGTAAGGGGCGTGAAGGCAACATTGGTCTTGGCATCGTGCAGCGGAGCGGCAACTCCTGTTACGCTGCATCATATCTTCGTCCAACTCCGTAAAATGTCGCCAAAAGAACGGCAGAGCATTACCCGACCGCTCCTCCACTGCGTTGCGGCCGGCATCACGGATCGGCCGTGCGTCAAAAAGACGGGACGACTCCGATGGAGGCGCCCCGCAAATTTTACAGCAGTATGCTGCTACGTTCGAATACACTATCTGTACTCGAACGGTATAGTAGACGACTTAACGGGAACGTCGATAGCATTGGTTACGGCGTAACCCTTATCGACAAGCTCCGTTACGAAGAATATCACATGACAATTCTTCACGACCCAACTTTCATCCAAGGTCATCGTAAAGAGATGCTCACCGGTACCGCCGGCAGCCAGCGCACCGACCTCATGGCCGGAATAATCCGAACCAGAGTAACGGCTGTTCACGTGGCGGATAACATTATTATGCGTGTTGAAATCGTAATCCCCCTTCATACCATTGTTCAGTTGAGTACCTGTCAGACCATCTTCCAGCACCCAAGCGCCTACGCGGAACGAACCGGAGCGAGCTGCTTTCACCGTAACACGAGCGACCAATTTGTTTCCAGCAACTTCCATACCGACCGAAATACCTGCCCCAGCATCCGCAGAAAGCGATTTGTCGATCGCCTGCTTGATATTGGATACGTTGTTGTTGTAACCATTATTCCCTACCCCTGTCTGGAAATCGAAATTTACATAAGGATACGTGCTGACACCCATAGCGTAATCCAAAGGCACATCGGGCTGATAAGGATCACCCCCATAGGTGTGACAGGCTGCCAGTACGGACTTGTCCGCATATTCGGCCGACTTGCGTACATCTTCCATCGCAGCGATCATAAAAGGACAGTAGCCGCAACCCAAGCCCGTGAACTGCGTGATGAGCGTCCGGCGGACGAACGAGGTGTTGTCCGGCTGGGGATCTTCCGGAGCGTCAGGCACCGAGAACTCTACAGCAGAAATGGTTGTCGGACGATCTTTGGTATTGTGGGTCTTATAAGCAACCCAGAACGAAAATTCACCCGGCTCGGTAACAGTGTACACAAGCGTGTTGTCCTCGATGGTGAATTTCGAAAGGTCGAGCACGTCGTTGCTCTTGGCATCGTAGAAAGCGACTGCGTCGAGCGACAATTTCACTTTGTCATAATAGACATTAATGCGGGCGGCATCCTGCCCGTCGGCATTGATTACCGTCGTCGATGCCGTCACCTGCAGACCGTTTTCGATGTTTTCATTCGTACCCCCATTGCCGTTTTGACCGTTACCGGGGGTCACCGGATCCTGCCCCGAACATCCCGCGCTCAACATAGCCATACAAAGCGCAGGGATAATGAATTTCTTGAATTTCATAATCTGTTTTTTAATTAAAAGGATGAAGTGATCACAAGGTTCAGACCCGTGTAAGCCGGCATATAACGACACGCCCCTCCCGAACAAACATAGCCTGCACGATTGCGGCCGTAGCTGAGTTGAATACGCGTACGATTTTTCAGGTAACTGAATCCTGCACTGTAATAATTCGTTTTAGTAAAGGAGTTAGCCTCGGTCTCGTCGAGGTTATACATATCGCTCACAAAGAAACTCCAATGCGGCACCATGTTGAACTCCACCAAAGCCGCGACCCAGTCACCCTCGTAGTCGGTCGAATAAAGGTATTGCGCCTCGACGCGCAACGACTTTTTCGAGTCGAATTTGTAGGTGACATCGCCTATGAAAATGTTGGATACGTAGGTCTGACGCTGGAAACCATGACTCGGGTTGCGCTTCTGGATCGAAACAAGCAGCGAGGTTTTGAGTTTCTTGTTCCACTGGCGCTCTACATCGATGTTAATATCACGCCACATCAACTCCCGCTCGCCCGATTCGCTCTGCTCCGAACGCAGCGTATAGAAAGTGGATAAGTTGGCGTGGAAATTCCAGTAGCGATGACGGTTCGACTTGCTGCGATACGTATAGTAGAGATCCACCTGACCGCCTATTTCGCCGTCGGTATTAACGATATACGGTTCCAAATTGGCCAACAGGTAAGTGTACTGGCGCGTCAGAGAGGGCAGGTAGTTGAGTACATTGCCCGTACCAGAGCCGTAAAGCGAAAGCATCGTCCCCATACGGTCTAACCGACGGAAACTACCCGAGATGCTGAAAGGTCCGTAGTTATAACCGGCCTCGACCAAGATGGCGTTGCCGGCTGCGGCTACGTCCGCAACAGTCGAGTAGATGTCCTTCCCCTTATATACGTATTCGCCTTTGAGCGAAAGCCCCTTCCAGTCGAAATTCAGGCGGCCCGAATACATGTTCAGATTGGGCGAGGTAAGTCCGCGAGAGGCGAAGTCGATCGTCTGATCCTTGTCGAGCGACTCGTAACGGTTGACGTAGCTGCCCTCAGCCGAGAACTGCGCAGCGTTCCAACCGAAAATATCATTCAATGAAATGTGCAGATCGGCACCGCGCACCCACGAATCCGCATAGTCGGTGTAGAGCCGGGGACGACCGTACATACCTTTCACCTCGACGTAGTCGCCGAAGCGGTAGATACCCTGCACACCCTCGATCGAATTGTTGAATCCCAGCTGACGGTCTTCGAACGAACGAAAAATAAGTCCGCTGCCGAACTGGTCGAAAATATCACCCACCCGCACGGAATAGTTGTGATCCTGCCACTGGATATACTTCGAGGAGAGATAGAAGTGATAGGCTCCGGGCTGCTGACCGATCTCATATCCCTGCAATGCAGGGAGATAAGCGTCAATCTGGAGTCCCGCAGAAAAACGACCGTTCATGTAGTCGAGTTTCATGTAGTTGTTCGAACCGAAACGATCGTCGGGAGCAGTGCCTGCTGCACCCAATCCCGAGTCGTCCTGGTAGTAGATCGAGTTGCTCTCGAAACTACCGGAGAGCTGGCCCTCCCCCACGCGAACCTGCGCCGAAACGGCAAGCGTCGCCAAGAGTGCAAGCGCCAAGCCAAACAGTTTTTTCAACATATCGGAATCTTTTTTCGATTTAAAGAGTAACTCTCTTCTGCTTCCATAAAATACGCCTCCGCACCTCCAGCGGATTTGCGCATCCGGTTATTTTATAAAAGCATAAAGCAGGGGGAAAATTCCCATTCCGGGTACCTCCCCCTGCCTTATTTCAAAAGAGTCTGTTAGCGACGGATATATTTACCTGCCGCCCGCTGCTTCCAACGCTCGCGGAGCGACTTCTCGGCAAGAGGAGTAACCTTAAGCGGCTCGTAGCTCTTCGCATCAGATACGCTCGTGCGGCTCAACGGGCGGACAGCACGCTCGGCACCCAGCACATCGTTCGTCGTCACGGACTTGCCGCCCTTGACAACCGACTTCACGGACTCACCATTCCAACCCTTGGTCAGCGTCAGTGCGCCGCATACCCGGGTGTCGGTCGAATACTGTCCTCCGACCATTATCTTCGCTGCATTCGGGTAGTAAGTATCACCTTCGTACTCATATCCCCCTACAGTGATCGTAGAGTTATCGCTGCTAATCGTTACGGGGAACTCACCCTGCGTAATCGCCATTTTGCTGATACCAATGAAATAGTACTCGGCCCCCTTGTTCCATAACGTAAGCGGCGGCAGGTTGGTTACGTCGAACGGAGCGACTACGGAACCGTCGGATTTCATCTCGAGATACCACTTCGGACCGAAATCGAAGAACATAGACTCCGTATCGTAGCCGTTGTACTCTTCCGTAGTTGCGATGAAAAGGTCGTATGGCGTCTTCCAGCCGGCCAGGTAGTTGGTACTGTACTCGTACTTCGGACGGTCGATATCGAGTCCCAGGCAAAGCAGGCGGTTCTGGCCGCGCAGACGCTCATTGTAGAGCTTAAGCTGCTTCTTGAAGCCCTCGTACAACTTCTCTACCTGCTCTTTCGAGTAGTTTGTGTTATTCAGATAGTAGTCAATGACCTCCTGGGACAGACTCTCCGGACACGTCAGTCCAGAAACGATCTCCACCTTGCAGGTCATCGGCGCCTCGCCGCCCTCGTATTCAGCCGACAGCGTCCACTCACCCAGCAGACTTTCGAAATACTTCGAATCTACCGGCTCTTTATCAGGTACAGGCATAGAACGCTTCTTGCCGATGGCAGAACCATCTTCGTCGGGATCGTTGCCGGTACCCTCGTCATTGTAAGCGATTACACCCAGGTAGGTGTTGGCGTCGGGACGGGTCGAGAACATTACGTTGTAACCCTCGGCCGAGTTGATCTTCTCGATCTCATCCGGAGTAAACGCGTTACCGTTTTCGATCAGGTCGGTGTTAGTCTTGCCGGCGTTGAGTTCGACCTCCCACTCACGCTCGTAGTTGGCAGCGTACTTGGCAGTCACCGCGTCACCCGTAGTACATTTGATATTGAACCAAACTTCGTAGGGCGACTCCTCATGACCTTCCGGAGCATCGATACCGGTAACGGTTACCTCGGGAGCCGGTTTCGTAGGTTCGGGCAGCGTAAAGCCTTCGAGTTTGGCGAAAGCCTGCTTCGAACCGGTATTATCGTTGATACCCACCGCATAGACGTAATACTTCGTACCCGGCGTGAACTTTATGAAATACTCCGTCAGGTTGAAAGAGAAGTCGGTCTCCCCTTTGGGAATCTCATAAACCAGGGCGTTCATAACATAAGGCGCATTGAAAGAGGTCAGCGCCCACTGCATATTCGACAGGTCATCTTTCAGCAGTGATGCTTTAATGCCCTCCATGTCATACTCCTCGAAAATACCAAGGACCAAATAGGATATGCCCTCGCACAACTCGAAAGTGAGCAGACCGCCGTTGGGTCTCAATTTATCGGTATTGATCTTGATCTCACCGAGTTTTTCGGGCTTCTTGTTGGTAACCTCTATCTTCTGGTAGTAGCCGGTCCAGAAATCGCCCTGCTCTACATCGTCGGCACGGGAACCGGTTTCTCCCAAGATACCACCGCCACCGCCGACAGCTTCGTAGTATGCGTCCTGATCCCAAAGGGGCAAATAGTATCCCTGACCGAAGCCCCAAGGGTGCTCGCCGGATGCGAACTCGCCGAGCAGCACATAATTGAGCTGTCCAGGCACCATCGGGTTCCAGAGCGTCATCATCGAGCCGTCCTCATTGGTTATAGGCTCGCCATTCTCGTCGCGTAAAATCGAATTCTCCTCGTTGAATACAAAAACAGTATTCTCGGTAATATAGTTGTGATATATATCGTCGAAGAGATTCATCATGTCGGCGTCGGTATAGCCCATCATACTCTGATAATTATACGTCAACATGTCTATCAGCAGATATTTGATCACATTCTCGGGATCGGTCGGCTGGAATTTCACGTTCATGCTAAAACTCATGTAGTCCACGTCAAACACGTCGTACGCGTCATCGCCGAACGAAGCGGTCTTGGCCTCAACCTCGAGAACCTTCTCAAAGAACTCTTCGTTCGCAGTGGTGGCAGCCACATAGATCACATACTCCGTATCGGGGTCCAATTTACTTACGGTCAGCGAAGAAACGCCGTCCGCAATCGCAGATTTGACGCCGGTCGCAAAGACGATCGTTGCCGTCGGGGTCTCCTTGGCATCGGCCTTGGGCGTCGCCAGGTAAGCAATTTCTGTCAAATTAGCGGCAGTCACCTCCAATTTGACTGTCGAATACTGTGCTTCAAGGAACTTCACTTCCAATGAAGGCCAAGTACCGGGGTCTGGTTCTGTCTTGTCGTCGGTACACCCCGTCAATCCTACTCCTGCAAGCAGCATGCATACAAGAGAAAATAAATTAACAAATAAATGTTTCATAAAAAAATTTTTAATAAGGCAATTAAGGGTTTCTTCGTTTACAATATTATCATATCACCATTCGTCTGCGGTTAAAGCAAACCATCTGCATGGCCTTTTCGCAAAATACGGGTGTAAATATAAAAATTATTTTATAAAAAAACAAAAACAGAAAATTTCACCAGCTATCTATTTCCGCAATAAATGATCCACGACGAGATTCCTGCTTTCGGCGAAACGCCGGATCTCATCCTGCTGGTTGGCAAGATGCTGTTTTCCCATGCTGACACGTAAATAACCTATTATCATAATACAAATGATTTTAACCGAGGCAACGTCGCCTCGGTCGGTAAAGGTAAGCGTATGCTTCGGGAGCACCGGAATACAAAACCTTCCGGCATAAACAGTCCGGACCAGCCGCAAAGCCCGGAAAATAGATGGAATTATCATATTCGTTCGCACCGAATGATCCCCACAGCGGTTTTCTACCTCCGAATTTGGATTTTTGCCGGATTTTGCTTAATTTGGTGATATTGATCCTCTCGGACAAAGGCTACCTTCCATGACGAAACACACGATAATATTTATGACATTATTCATTTGTTCGAGTTGTCGTAGCTTGCAGGGCACGGTATTTTGCATCGATCGGCAATCGGACAATCTCAACAATCGGTTAAAATTATCGGACTACACCCTGGACCGAGCAGGCAATTCCATGATTACGGATCGGGATACGATCTATCGGTTAGCGCTGCTTTTAGGTAACGATACGACGGGATACGGAAATTGGAAACAATATTATCGAATTCCTTTCGACGGGAATCGTACCATGAGATTGGTCCTCGACGGAGGCGACGATCCGGGGCCGCGAGAATATTTAATATTGCACGACGAACACGGTAAAATTGTTCGCTATATCGAAATTGCGGCGGAATATGGAGATGGTCCCCGCTCAAAAAAAATATATAGCGTGCTGACTAAAGACAGCCTGTATGTTTACACGGTTACTACGGAAGCATTTTTGACCGGCGACGATTTTATAGACGATACGAAACCTGCAACAGCGGATACGATGAAAAAAAGCTACCATATCGGCGACTTGACAGCGATTTACAGGTAAAACTTAGTTAAAGATTGTTCGGGCAAAGCTCAAAATTTCTCAGCAGCTCAAAATAATTCCGACATTTTACGGCATCGGATTTGGCATTATCGGAAATATTGCGTAATTTGGGTTGCAATTCGATACTCTTTGATGGCAAAAGCGACTGTACGAATTTTCAAAAATCACGGATTCAAACAAATCAACCGGAATATCGAAGAACTGAAATTTACCCTATTAAATTATAACACGGTCAGTTTCCTACGTAAAATCCGGCAGGAAAAACCGCAGCGGCAGCGAATATGAAACGAATAAGTTTTCTGGCGATATTCTTCGTCATCGCTTCTCTCGGTGCCATCCACGCCCAACAACGCACGGGTTTCGCCTATTACGACCTCGACCGCCTCTACGACACGATCCCGTCGCTCTTCTACGACGACACGGACTACACACCCGAAGGACGGCTGCGCTGGAGCGGCGAGCGTTACCGCGCCAAAGTCGAACGGGCGGGCGCTGTAATCGGCCGAATGGCGATGCCGCTCGCAGGAGTGTATGGAGTCGAAAACGAGGAGGTTGTCAAAGACTTGGTCCGGGCGTCGGACCTGCCGTACAGTTATGTGCACCGCACCCTCAATACGCTGGACGGGATGGATTTCGCCTTGCTCTACTATGCCGACCGGTTCTTCACGGAACGTATCGAAACAGGTTATGGCTACCTCTGCGTCGAGGGTATGCTGGACGGCAAGCCGACAGCCGTATTGCTGACACGCGGCGACCGATATGCCGCTGAACTGCTGGAGGAGCTGCGCGAACGCACGCCCGGCATTCAGATTCTCTGTGCAGGCAAGCTCCCGTCCGGAACTGCGGAAAAGCTCTCGCTCAGAGACGCATTGACCCCGGCCGAACGCCGGGGTCGGGGCAATGCCTACGCACGGGGCGGCTGGTGGCTGCACGACCGAATCCTGACAGACACGACGCTGACCGTCATCCGGGCCGATGTTTTCGCCCGGCGCGACCTGCTCGATCCCCGCAGCGGAACGCCCCTGCCGACCTATCGGCGACAACGCTATACGGGTGGCATCGGCCGATATTTTCCAATATTTTTATATATTAAATAAGTTTTTTGATTATCCGAAAAATCATCGTATCTTTGCCCCTCCGGAAAAGACGGTTTTTTCACCGCTGCCTTCCCAATGGAAGGCCTCGCCCGCAGCCCGGCGGAAACAACTCTGAAACAGCACATTTATTGGGAAAAACACTATTATAATCAACAACGACAAGTTATGGCAGACGTTAAACGAGTCTATACCTTCGGCAACAAGGAAGCGGAAGGTAACGGCAAAATGAGGGAACTGCTCGGCGGTAAGGGTGCGAACCTGGCCGAAATGAACCTGATCGGTATTCCGGTTCCCCCGGGATTCACCATCACCACCGAAGTATGCAGCGAATACTACGCACAAGGACGCGAGAAAGTCGTGGGGCTGCTTCGCCCCGAAGTGGAGAAGGCGATGAAGAACATCGAAAAACTGACCGGCATGAAGTTCGGCGACAAAGAGATGCCGCTGCTGGTATCGGTTCGTTCGGGCGCACGCGCTTCGATGCCGGGCATGATGGACACCATCCTCAACCTGGGTATGAACGACCAGGCCGTGGAAGCCGTAGCCAAGCGCACGGGCAATCCCCGTTTCGCATGGGACTCGTACCGCCGTTTCGTACAGATGTACGGCGACGTGGTGCTGGGCATGAAGCCCGCTTCGAAAGAGGAGCACGATCCGTTCGAGGAGTTGATCGATGCGCAGAAAGAGAAGCGCGGCGTGAAAAACGACACCGACCTGACGACCGACGACCTGAAGGAGCTGGTGCACAACTTCAAGGCAGCCGTAAAGAAACAGACCGGCGAGGATTTCCCGGCAAATCCCTGGGATCAGCTCTGGGGCGCTATCTGCGCCGTATTCGGTTCGTGGATGAACGAGCGTGCCATCCTCTACCGCAAGCTCAACAACATTCCGGCGGAATGGGGCACGGCCGTATCGGTACAGGCGATGGTATTCGGCAACATGGGCGACAACTCGGCGACCGGCGTAGCCTTCTCGCGCGACGCAGCAACGGGTGAAAACCTCTTCAACGGCGAATACCTGATCAACGCACAGGGCGAAGACGTGGTAGCGGGCATCCGCACTCCCCAGCAGATCACCATCGAGGGTTCGCGCCGCTGGGCCAAGGCACAGAACGTATCGGAAGCCGAGCGTCGCAGCAAATACCCCTCGCTCGAGGAGGTGATGCCGGCCGTATATAAAGAACTCAACGAGATACAGCACCACCTGGAGCAGTATTTCAAGGATATGCAGGACATCGAATTCACGATCCAGGACGGCAAACTCTGGATGCTCCAGTGTCGCAACGGCAAGCGTACGGGCGCCGCGATGGTGAAGATCGCCATGGACATGCTGCGCGAAGGCCTGATCGACGAAAAGACCGCCGTACTGCGCTGCGAGCCGGCCAAACTCGACGAGCTGCTCCACCCCGTTTTCGACAAGACGGCGATGAAAAACGCCAAAGTCATCGTAAAGGGACTGCCCGCATCGCCGGGCGCAGCGACCGGTCCGGTGGTGTTCTTCGCCGAAGATGCCGAAAAAATGCTCAAGGAGAAAAACCAACGTGCGATTCTGGTCCGCATCGAAACTTCGCCCGAAGACCTGAAGGGCATGCTCGACGCCGCCGGCATCCTGACCGCACGCGGCGGCATGACCTCCCACGCCGCGGTCGTAGCGCGCGGCATGGGCAAGTGCTGCGTATCGGGTGCAGGCGAGCTGCAGATCGACTACAAGGCACGTACGATCCGCGTAAACGGATATGAAATCAAGGAGGGCGACTGGATTTCGCTCAACGGTTCGACAGGCGAGGTGTACCTGGGGCAGGTAGCGACACAGGCCGCCGATTTGAGCGGCGACTTCGGACAGCTCATGGAGCTGGCCCGCAAGTACTCGGTGCTGAAAGTACGCGCCAACGCCGACACGCCGAAAGATGCGGCGCAGGCCTTTATGTTCGGCGCCGAAGGTATCGGTCTCTGCCGCACGGAACACATGTTCTTCGAAGGCGACCGCATCAAGGCCGTACGCGAGATGATTCTCGCCGACGACGAAGCCGGCCGCCGCGTAGCACTCGCCAAGTTGCTGCCGATGCAGCGCAGCGACTTCGAGGGGCTGTTCAAGGCGATGCAGGGCCATCCCGTGACGGTCCGCCTGCTCGATCCCCCCTTGCATGAATTCGTCCCCCACTTCGAGAAGGAACAGCGCGAACTGGCCAAGGACATGAACGTTCCCTACGAAAAGATCGCGGCCAAAGTGGAGTTGCTGGCAGAAGTCAATCCGATGCTGGGCCATCGCGGCTGCCGCCTGGGCAACACCTATCCCGAAATTACCGAGATGCAGACCCGGGCCATCATCGAGGCGGCTATGAACGTAAAGAAAACGGGCATTCCCGTACACGTGGAGATCATGGTGCCGCTGGTGGGCAACCACAAGGAGCTGCGTTACCAGAAGAACATCATCGACCAGACGGCCGAGAAGGTCTTCTCCGAACGTAACGACCGCCTGGAATACATGGTCGGCACGATGATCGAAGTTCCGCGTGCGGCAGTCACCGCCCACCAGATCGCCGAAGTCGCCGAATTCTTCTCGTTCGGCACCAACGACCTGACGCAGATGACGCTCGGCTTCTCGCGCGACGACATCGCCAAGTTCCTGCCGATCTACCTGGAGAAAGGCATTCTGAAGAACGACCCGTTCCAGATCCTCGACCGCAACGGCGTGGGACAGTTGATCCGCGAGGCGGTATTCAAAGGCCGCGGCACACGCGAAAACCTCAAATGCGGCATCTGCGGCGAACACGGAGGCGAACCTTCGTCGGTGGAGTTCTGCCACTTCGCAGGTCTGAACTACGTGAGCTGCTCTCCGTTCCGCGTGCCCATCGCACGCCTGGCGGCAGCGCATGCTGCAATAGAGGAAGCATAAATAGTATAAGATAATCATTGATTTAGGCTGTAATGGACTGTTTTTCAGACATTACAGCCTAAGTTGTTTTTAGGCGGTTCGTGCATTTGTCCGCAAAAAATGAGCCAAATAAACGGTACTTGCTTACAAATAGCTTACTAAACTGAGAGGGTACGCTTACAAAGAACTTACAAAAGTAAAACAACTGTAAATCAATAAGGTATGGCAACATTTAAGACTATTGTAAGGTATAAGCGAGCTGACGGCTTTTACCAAGTGTACATTCGAGTACTTCATCGTTCAAAATCAGGGTATATTAAGACTGATAAATTCGTTACTGACAAACAGCTATCCAAATCTGGAGAGATTAAGGATGCTGTCATAAATAAATATTGTGCACAGGAAATACTTCGTTATACAGAATTGGTAAATCGTAAAGATGTGTCAGGATACTCTGTAACAGAATTAATAGAATACTTAATGAACTCTGATATGGAAGTATGCTTTAGTGACTATGCAACAAAGTTCATTAACCGTATGGCCTCTGAAGGACATGAACGTAATGCTAAGAATTATCGCCTGGCTGTAAACCACCTCGAAAGATATTTGGGAACAACCAGAGTGATGTTTACTCACTTGTCTTCTTCTGTTTTAACAAGATGGATTAATAGCCTTTCGTTGACGAACAGGGCGAAAGAAATGTACCCGACTTGTTTAAGACAGATATTCAAAAGGGCACTTATAGAGCTGAACGATGAAGAACGTGGTATCGTGCGAATCAAATACAATCCTTGGTTAAAAGTATCCATTCCAAAATCTGACAGTACAGTTCAAAGAGCCATCAGTGCAGAGGCATGTAGGGAGTTTTTCAATCGCCCACTACCAGAAACTAAAATGATTTCCTCTCTTCCGGAACTGGGAAGAGACGTGGCACTCCTATCCTTGTGTCTTGGCGGAATAAACACCGTAGATATTTTTGAGCTTAAAAAAGAAAACTATAAAGATGGAATTATCGGATATAAAAGAGCTAAGACAAAGCATAGCAGGAAAGATGAAGCCTATATTGAAATGCGTGTGGAACCATTCATTCAGCCTACATTTGACAAGTATCTTTCAGACGAGAATGATGAATATCTTTTCAAATTCCATAAGCGTTACAGCAATCCGGATAGTTTCAATGCCAACGTAAACATTGGAATCAGAAAGATATGTGCTGATATGGGAATGAAAAAGGAGGATTACTACTGTTATTATACTTTCCGTCATACATGGGCTACTATTGCTCAAAATGACTGTGATGCCAATCTGTATGAGGTTGCTTTCGGTATGAACCACAGTCATGGACTGAATATTACAAGAGGCTATGTCAAGATAGACTTCACTCCTGCCTGGGAACTCAATGCCAAAGTGATTGACTTCATTTTCTTCAGCAGCAAGAAGAGCAAGCAAGGCAAGGCACGTGACTTCGAGACACCGGCAGACAAATTGTTCCGTATCACCAAGAAGATGATGATCTATGGCCGTGCGTATTTCAAAGGTGATGTTATCGGTGAAATAACAGATATTGGTTTCAGTAATGTGGACCAGGTTATTGACAGACTGGTTGAACAGTTACCTAAGGATATTCCTACCGGATGTATGGTTCAGTTCCGTCTTATGAATTGTGATTCCAAGAAAGAAGTTGTGTATGAAAGAAGCAAGGGAAAAGGATTCATGTAATCGGAAAACCTGAACAAGCCATTAACGCAAAGGGAGGATTCTACTTATCTTTATCAGAACCGCACCATTTCTCATATTAGTGCGGTTCTTTCTATTTGTCCGGTTGATTCCAGGGCAATACTTCACGACCTATAAGTATGGCAAAAACGAGTACGATGAGCTTCCATATAAGTATGAAGGTTTTCTTAACCAGCCATATAGTCAAACGTATGACAATCCTTAAAAGCCAGAATACCAGTTTTAGGAGTAGCATACCGATAATAAGTACCGGCAGCAGATATATAATCAACAACAATTCAAACATAACGTGTAATATTTAGTGATATATAATAGCTTATTTATTATATAAATATACTAAAAATCAATGAGATACAGAAATTTGCGCAACACTATTTTCTTGTTATTCGAGTATTATATCACCATAATAACAAGGTATTTCAAGACTCTGAAAACAAGGTTATTCTGTTTGAATGTTTCTACAATACAAGTTCAGATATAATAAGATTTCCCGATAGCCATTTCATCAGCTGAATCAGCTACAAGATTATATTTTCCCTTTTATTGGGATTCCAATAACTTAGATAAGCAGGTTACTTTTGCCATGCTATCATGGTATCGAAACTACATATTATATTGAATATAGGTTTTATTAGAACAATAGCCATCTATTCCATATAACTACATCTTGTGTGTTTTTGAAACTTTGGTTTATCCAACTTAAGAATGTGAAACATTGCTTTCTGACTACCGAAATTAGTATAATCCAAAGATTAGATAACATCTATAGCATCTGTTCATGAATACACAAGAATTGTTTTCAAAAGTCTTAAAACTCTATATAAAAATAATATGCTATATGGGGGTTCCTATATAACTGGATGCTACAGCACATGGTAAGCTGGAATATGCCTCCAAAGAATTGTGTTGTAGATTTCGGTTTGCAACGGCTTTCTCTGGTAAATTTGGGTGTAATAATCATTCCCGGAAGGTATTGTTCTGACGTGCAGAGTTTTCCAAGCAAGTTGTACTTTTGTGGCCACAAAACTCCGTTTCGCACTCACAAAAGTAACTTGCCGAATGCTGGCGCATCGGAGCGGTTGGCCGCTGTTTCGTACGACGAAAGATGGTCCGGGAAACCTAACCACCAATGTATCCAAGTATGAAGAATCAGAGAACCAAGTACATCAAGGTAAGAATGACACCGGAGGAAGTACAACAGTTTAAGGAAAAATCCGCCTCCTATTCATCTGTGAGCCATTATATACGCTCAGCACTGTCAGAGTATTCAAATATCGGAACCAAAAGGCAGCTCGAAGTGATGAATGATCTCGGTCTGTTTTACCGCAAATATCAGAATGAACTTTCCTGGACTGGAGGAAACCTTAATCAGTCAGTTAAACGTGCCAATGAGCTTGCGGTAGCCGGATTACTCTCACCCAGCTATATTCAGGAAGTTCTGTTACCGGTTATCCTCGAAACTCAGGAAACATTGAACCGAATAAAGAAAGACCTTGATTCTCTGACACAGAAAGCTGTCAGAATCTGAATTGCAGATTACACGATATTCAATCATTTCAGATATTATTATTATGTAACCGTAGATTAATAAGCTTGAAGTATTTCGGTTACTCAGTCACTCAAACCTTGATAAATTAAGATGCAATATGATAGCAACCATATTACCAGGAAGCACGAACTTCCATGCTGTCGGTTACAATGAATATAAAGTCTCGAAAGGTATTGCACGGCTTATCGAGATTCAGAATTTCGGTTCACTCGGAACTTTTCACAAACCTACCCCAAGTGAACTGGTCGGTTATCTCCAGAAGTACAGTTCACAGAACAGCAGAATCAGAAAACCACAGTTTCATGTGGCCATATCATGCAAGGGACACGAAATGTCGGAAGATGAGTTGCTGGATTTTGCACACCAGTATCTCAAAGAAATGGGATACGGAGAATCCGGTCAGCCGTTGCTTGTTTACTCCCATTATGACACGGAGAATACCCATCTTCATATCATCACTTCGAGAGTGGCACCTGATGGAAGAAAGATTCAGCACAGCCATGAGCGCAGACGTTCCCAGGAGGTAATAGACAGTATTCTTGGTAACGACAGGAAGAAGAAAACGGAAAATGATATTGATTCAGCCAAACAGTATACGTTCTCTTCATTTGCCCAGTTCAAGGCAATCATGGTTTCCATGGGATATGAAGTCTATCAGAAGAATGAGAATGTATTCGTTAAGTATGGTGGAAAGGTTCAGAAGGAAATCCCTTTTCCTGAGATAGAAAGTCTTTACAAGAGCGGTTATCGTGAAAGGACACGTTGCCGTCAGTTAAGAAGTATATTAAAGAAATACCGTGACGTAAGTTCCAACAAGGAGGAACTGCAGAAGGAACTGAAAACGAAGTTCGGTATTGACATTGTGTTCTTCGGCAAGAAAGATGCACCCTACGGATATATGCTCGTTGATCATGCAAACAAGACCGTCATTCATGGTGCAAGAGTACTGGCTGTAGAGGAACTTCTGGACTTTACTACTCCTGAAGAACGGTTCAATCGGATTGAGGATTATATTGACCGGTTACTGACACTTAATCCGAAGATTACCCAGGGTGAAATATACAGTAAAATCAGGAAGCAACATGCCTATATCAAGAAAGGCATTATCTACTTTGATGGCCAAAGTCGCCCGTTAAAACCTTTTATGACAGAAGCTATTGAGCGTAACAACCGTATAGCTATGGTAGAAATGTTCAGCCCGGCTACTGAAGCTGAACGTGACCTACTTTGTAAGATATTCAAGGTTTCACGGACAGATTTAGTAGATATATCTCCGGAAAGAACACACTACTACACAGATGCAGTGAATCGGTTGCGTGAGATATTCAATGATGAAACAGTCATCTCTATCAGAAGCCGACTGCATGAAGAAGGCTTTACCATCCGTCAGGAAGAAGATGTAACTTATGCCATCAACTTCAAGCAGCATATCATTACGTGAGTTTAACATTAAATTGTATAATTAATCCATAGTTTTTATTGTAATAAA
>ERZ780157.2630-NODE-2630-length-16389-cov-3.710910_pt1 | contig 16389 bp, 23 predicted proteins | sample MGYA00511169_ERZ780157 | MGnify/ENA primary metagenome ERZ780157 (study PRJEB29588, sample SAMEA1965149) | human gut metagenome | biome: human gut; feature: human-associated habitat; material: faeces | place: Denmark | collected 2008/2010 ... | reverse complement strand
GTATCGAAGTGGTCATAACGAGAACGACTCGAAATCGTTTTGCCTTCACGGGCACGAGGGTTCGAATCCCTCCGTCTCCGCTATAAAAAATGGCAGAAAACGACGGAAAACCGTCGTTTTTTTGTTTGAAAATCGAAAGAATGTTCTGATTATTCGATGGTTATTACCCCAAAATACTAGGAAAGGAAATGCTTTATGTTTATTAAAAGCAATTTATAAAATAGTGAAATGCAAAAATGGGGGGCATTTCACTATTTTTATTGAAAAAAATTTTTTTTAGTGGTATGATAAAAGAAATATCAGTTTGACATGCAGTTCTCTTTGCGTGTCTTTTTTTATTTTGAGGAGGGAAAAGATGAGTTTAGATATTTATACGTCTTTGTGCAAAGAAATTGATGATCTTGAAACAACGATTATGCAGATTCGCGATTCTATCGAAAATTATTTAAAGGCAACAGATGCATTTTCTGGTCCGTCATCTGATTTAAAAAGCATGGATTACTCCGCAGATCGCGTGAAAGGTGGAAACCAGAAACTATCTTTTGCAGAAGCACTAACACAGATATCAAATCAGCAAGATATTCTGCAAGAGCAGTTAGAGCGTTTGGCTAAGTTGAAAAAAATTAAACAATTATTTGACAAAACTTACGCTAACAATCAAAGCACGATTCAAGCAAGACTTGTTTATCTTCGAAAAGTAAAGGGATATACGCAGAGACAAACGGCGGAGATGTTAGGCTACTCAGAGCGCCAAATTCAGCGGATTGAAAAAAGTTTGAAAAAAAATGAAAAAAACTATTGACATAGGACGCACCCTATGTTATACTATAATCATAGTAGGGAAGGGAAATAAAGAAAAGGAGGTAAGACCGATGAGCGGAAAAAAGAAAAAACGCTTACATAAAAAGTTGAAAACGGTTATCTTGATAGCAACTATTATTCAAGTAGTTGTATCGACAATCTCCATAATTGTTACAACAATCGTTTCACTTTTTAGGTAAGCGTATCGGGTGGGAGGGGCGAAAGCCCTATCCCTTAACGATATTATAACTGCCATCGGGAAAAAAAGCAATGGAAAAAATAATCATTATTTTGCAGGTTGTTTCAGTTTTAACAATGCTGGCATTGTTAGTTATAACAAAATACATGTGGCTGGCATTGGTTATGGCAATGACGTTGATTTCAATTATTATGAACATCATTGTATTTTTACAAAAGAAATGAGGTGTGAAAAATGGGAAACAGTCAGACAGAAGCATCCAAACGTTATCGGGAAAAGATGGGACTTATATCCAAATCTTATCGAATGAAAAAAACGTTGGCGGATGAGTTTGCACAGGCTTGTCAGCAAAATGGAGTTTCGCAGGCAAGCCAGATATCAAAGATGATGCAGGCATACATTGACGAAACAAACGAAAAAAAATAAAGATGTCGTGGAAATGTCGTGTTGACCTGTGTTATTATGATAGCGTGAAAAAGTTGCAGGAGAGAGCAGCCATCATGGAGGTGGCTGCTTTTCTTATGCCAGAAAGTGAGATGAGAATGTATGAACACGGTGCAGCCAATTCGTGATTTGGGAAAAGTAAATGACATATATGATTATCTCAGCAGTCAGAACAAACGTAATGGATTACTGTTTGCCTTTGGTATTTATACAGGCTTGCGAATATCTGACATACTTTGCATCAAAGTAAGGCAGGTCAGAAATCAAAAGTATCTGTCAATTCGAGAAAGAAAGACAGGAAAAGAAAAAAATATTCGCTTGAATCAGTTTCTCAAAGAAAAGATTGATGAGTATATCGCGGATATGAAGAATTATGAATATCTTTTCTATGGTGAAAAGAAAACCAAACCCATGACACGACAGCAAGCCTATAATATTTTGTCCAAGGCGGCAGAAAAATTTGGCGTGGGTGCAGTTGGTACACACACCATGCGAAAGACATTTGGATATCATATGTATCAAAAGACACACGATGTTGCTCTGCTGATGGATGTATTTAACCATGACGATCCGTCAGTTACATTGAGGTATATCGGTGTTAATCAAGACACGAAAGACAAGTTATATTTGGACGTTGATTTGCTTCAATAGTCCTTTTTTTATTAAAATAAACGGAAATTCGGATAATTGCGCCAAAACATTTGACATAAAAAGAAAATGTAAAATGCACATTGAAATTTTTTTGGACACTTATTAGAAGAAAAAAACTTTTGAGCATTTGACAGAATTACAGATATGTCAAATAGAAAAGAGATCAAAAAGAGGGTCAGATTCTGACACAAAAACCCCCGATTTTTGCCAAGGTACTGTGGGACTAAAATTGGATTGCGGGTCGACGAAGGCTCGATCCTTGTCTAGTTTTAAAATTAAAAAATTGGAGGTTGCCGTTTCCGGTGGAGGTGATTTGAGAGGTGTCCGAAACAAAAAAAATTGATGACATATCAGCGATAACAGTGAATGCGACAGTCCTTGCGGATATTATCGGAGTAACAGACCGGCGTATCCGTGGACTTGCGGAAGAGGGGATTCTGGTGCGTGCGTCCAAAGGGCGCTACAACTTAAAAGAATCCCTGATAAACTACATACTTACATTGAAAGTGGCGAGAGAAGAGCCGGCATCGTCTGGTGATGACTTCTTAGATTTGGATAGCGTAAAGGCCAAGCACGAAGTGGTTAAGATGCAAATGTCTGAACTCAAACTTCATTTGATGGAAGGCACAATGCATAAAAGTGAAGATGTCCGGGCGGTGATGTGTGACATGCTGGTTGCTTTTCGGACAAAACTCATGAGCCATCCATCAAAAGCCGCACCGGTTCTTGCAAACATGTACGATGCGGCGCAGATTCAGACATATCTTGAAAAAGAGATGACTGATATCTTGATGGAACTGCGACAGTATAATCCAAAAGAGTTTTATAATGACGATTATGTAGATTTGGAGGACGGTACAGATGATTCATAAGATTGAGTATAAAACCGTTCATTTGTTTGAAAAGATATTTGAAGTTTTGGAACCGCCGAAGCCCTTGACGATATCTTCGTGGGCTGCGGAAAAGAGAAGACTGTCAAGAGAGGCATCGGCAGAGCCGGGGCGTTGGAATCTTGACCGGGCACCATATCAAAGAAGTATTATGGATGCAATAAGCAGTCCCGGCTTAAAACGAGTAGTGCTAATGACATCGGCTCAGATCGGAAAGACAGAAATGCTGCTTAATACGATTGGCTACTATTCAGAGCATGATCCCTCGCCGATCATGGTAGTCAATCCAACAGATGCGATGGCGCAGGCTTTTTCGAAAGACAGGCTGGCACCGATGATTCGTGATACAGAGTGCTTAAAAGAAATATATGGAATGGCAAAAAGTCGTGACACGGCGAATACGATTTTGCATAAACAATTCCCGGGCGGACATATCACGATGATCGGAGCCAATGCGCCAACCAATTTGGCATCCCGTCCCATTCGAATATTGCTTTTGGATGAGGTAGACCGTTATCCGGCATCGGCGGGAACAGAAGGTGATCCGGTCGATTTGGCAGACAAACGAACAACCACTTTTTGGAATCGAAAAGTGGTTCTGGTATCAACTCCAACAGAGAAGGGAGTTAGCCGGATAGAAAAAGAATATTTGAAATCATCGCAGGAAGAATGGTGTGTACAATGTCCATACTGTGGAAAATATACGCCGTTTAAATGGGACAACCTTGACTTCAAGGATATGATGATGAAGTGTGATCACTGCGAAGAAAAACTGTCCGAAGATGAATGGAAAGAACAGCCGGGAATGTTTGTCGCACAAAATCCTTCCGTCACGGCTATAAGAGGTTTTCATCTGAATGAAATGGCTTCACCTTGGAAACGATGGAAAGATATTAAGCAGGCCTATCTGGATGCGGTAAAGGATAAAAAAGAAAATGGCTCGGATTACAAATTGAAAACGTGGGTCAACACTTCGCTGGGAGAACCATATGAAGCAATGGGCGCGAAAGCAGATATCAATGATCTGATGAAGCGCCGTGAAAAGTATACGGCGGAACTCCCGCAAGGGGTACTTCTGCTTACGGCAGCGGTCGATGTACAGGATGATCGTCTTGAACTCGAAGTGTGTGGCTGGGGTGCCGGATATGAATCATGGGGAATCACTTATGAAAAATTATATGGTAACCTGGAAAAAAATTTCATATGGGAAGAACTGGAGGCGTTCCTTTCCAAACCGTTTACGTTTGAAGATGGCCAAGCGTTAAATATAGCATGCACATTCATTGATACCGGTGGACATTTTACGACGCAGTCATACAAGTGGTTAAAAACAATGCAGCGCAAAAAGAAAATGATCTTTGGTATTAAAGGAATGGGATCAAATGGGATTCCCCTGCTGCACAAAAAATCAACGCATAATGAGTACAATGTACCGATTCTGATGCTTGGTGTTAATGCCGGCAAAGAGACGGTTTTGTCGAGGCTGTATATCACCGAATATGGACCGGGATATTGTCACTTCCCGGATAACATTGACCGTGGGTATGATCAAAAGTATATGAATGGTTTGACATCCGAGCAGAGAATCATTAAAGAGGTAAAGGGCAAACAGAAAGTCTGCTGGGTAAAAAGATCCGGTGCAAGGAATGAGCCTTTCGATTTGAGAAACTATAACACGGCAGCAGTAGAATTTTTGAATCCGAATTTTGCAGTGTTAGCAAAAAAAGTCAGTGAAGGAATTAATTATATGCAGCCACAGAGAACGGTGGCGGGAAAAAGAAAATCCGGTGTAGTGAGCCGGGGGATTCAATAATTGAGGAGGATGAACATGAATGCAAGTGAAAAGCAAAAGAGACTGGAGCGGTACCAGAGGCAGAGAGAGTTATATCTAAAAGCGGAAGAAGCCGTGCTGATAAGCCAGTCATATACGATAGGAACCCGGACTGTGACAAGAGCAGATCTGACCGAGATACGAAAGGCAATCGAGTATCTTGACGAGAAGATCGATGAATTAGAGAGCAGCGGAGGAAAACGAAGAGTTTTCCGTGTGATTCCGAGAGATCTTTAGGAGGTAGATTATGAATGTGATTGACCGGGCAATTGAATGGATGGCTCCGGAGCATGCTTTGAGACGCATGGATGCCAGAAATCGATTGCAAATGATTCGAAGGATAAAAAACTCCGGATACGATGAATCCGCTGCAAGCAGGAAAAAGAATTATGGCCGGGGATGGAACCCAGCGAATAAGTCACCACAAGAAGATATTGACAAAAATCTTCCAACATTACGCGCAAGAAGTAGAAGCCTTGTTACTTCTGCGCCACTTGCCACAAGTGCCATTCGAACAAACCGAACGAATATCGTCGGAAGCGGAATACGGCCGGCACCCAAAATTGACTTTGACCGGCTTAATTTATCCGAAGAAGAAGCCCAGCGCTGGCAGAAGAACACACAGCGAGAGTTCAATGTATGGGCAGAATCGAAGCACTCGGATCTTCGAAAATTAAATAATTTTTATGAAAATCAGCAGCTTATATTGATGAATCAGCTGGTTAATGGAGATGCCTGCTGCATCTTTACATATGCAGATAAAAAGGATAATCGGTTTATGCCGTATGATCTCCGGCTGAACATCATCGAGAGTGACCGCATATGCACACCGGGAACGACAACGAATGTAAATCTTTTTTATAAAGATCCAACCACACACAACCGTGTATATAACGGAGTGGAGATTGATGACAAGGGAGCAGTTGTAGCATATCACATCTGCTCGGCGTATCCCAATTCGAATCTGAACATAAAAAAGGAATGGGTTCGAGTAAAAGCCTATGGTGAAGAAACCGGTGTGGAAAATGTGCTGATGATTTTTGATTCCGAACGCGCAGAGCAGTATCGAGGTGTTCCGTATCTGGCACCAGTCATTGAGAGTTTAAAACAGTTGACTAGATATACAGAAGCGGAGTTGATGTCTGCTGTGGTAAGTTCTTTCTTTACTGCATTTGTGAAAACGGAGGCAGATACCGGTGAGAATCCTTTTACCGGAATGATACCGGAGGAAGATGCCGTGTCAAATTCCCAAACACATTATGAAATGGGACCGGGAGCGATCAATGTGTTGAATCCGGGAGAGAGTGTGGAGTTTGGCGATCCAAAGCATCCAAACGGCAACTTTGATATGTTCGTATTGAGCATGGCTAAATATACAGGAGCGGCGTTGGAGATTCCGGTGGAATTGCTGACAAAAAGTTTTACAGCGTCATACTCTGCATCAAGAGCTGCTCTTTTGGAAAGCTGGAAGATGTTTCGAATGCGCAGACAGTGGCTTGTCAATGATTTTTGCCAGCCAGTATACGAAAGATTTTTGATGGAAGCAGTAGCTTCGGGGCGGATTGTCGCACCGGGCTTTTTTTATTCTCCGGTAATTCGAAAAGCATGGAGTGCCTGCCAATGGAACGGACCGGCACCGGGCATGATCGATCCTGTGAAAGAATTACAGGCTGCTAAACTTAAAATTGATCTTGGCGTATCTTCTCGTGAGAAAGAATCTATCGAGATCAATGGAACAGAGTTTAACGACAATATCCGTCAGCTGGGGAAAGAAGCTGAGTTGATTAAAAACTATATCGGAAAGGAAGAAGAGAATGAATAAATTTTGGGAATTTCAAAATAGCAAGTATTCGGACAATGAAGCAGAGTTATATCTCTATGGTGAGATTTGCTCCGAAGAGCCGTGGTGGGATGAAGATTATGTGGCATACCGCCAGTTTATCCAGGAATTGAACGAATGTGAGGCAGATACGATTCATGTTCGTGTCAACTCTCCGGGAGGAGATGTGATGTCGGCTTTTGCAATCTTTAGTCAGTTGAAAGACTGCGGAAAGCACATTGTAGCGCACATTGACGGAATGTGTGCATCGGCAGCAACGATTGTCATTATGGCAGCAGATGAAATTATTGCTTCCTGCAATGCTATGGTACTGATCCACGATCCACTTGTAGGGCTGGTTGGTTACTACAATGAAACGGATTTGAAAAAAATAATTGAAGACATGAGTGCGGTTAAAGAAAGCATTATTGCTTCATATCGTAGCAGAATTTCAGATATCAGTGAAGAAGAATTTTCAACGCTTATGAGCGAAGAAAAATGGTTGACGGCACAGGAGGCAGTTGACCTCGGATTGGTAGATGAGATTGCATACTCAAATATTTCAGATATTCGCGATTGCGGAAAGTATATTATGGTCAACTCAGTTCGAGTGGATAAGAACCATCTGAGTAAAGAGCCAGATAAGCGTTTTACCAAAAATGCTAATCATAAAACAATAAATAAGCCTATGGAAAACAAACAGATCAAAGGAGGTAACAAGAATATGGGCGATAAAAATGTAACAATTAAGACGGTAGCTGATTTGCAGAATGCTTACCCGGAACTGTGTACAAGCATGGTTCAGGATGCTGTAGATCAGGAGCGCAAAAGAATGAAAGCACTGGATGATATCGCAAATGCGATACCGGAAGAAATGCTGGCAAAAGCCAAGTACGAAGAGCCAAAAGATGCAAAGGAAGTAGCATATGAAGCTGTTTTGGCAGAGAAAAAGGTTGGTTCAAACTTTATGGAAAGTCTACAGCACGATGCAAAAAACAGTGGTGCAGAAAAAGTACCACCGGCACCAAAAGATATCCAGGATGATGAGCCGGGAGAAAACACACCGGAAAATGATGACGAAAAGCAAGTCAATAAAAAGCGAGTTAATAAATTAGCGACCGCTTTTGAAAATGTTCAGAAAAAGAAAGGAGGAAAATAAGATGGACTTTTTTGAAAAAATCGGTGAATACAAGCCGGATCATCTGATTGCGGGAACACAACTCGGATTTATGACAAGAGGAATCAAACTGGCAGCAGGGCAGGGCGTTTTGAAGCGCGGAACACTTCTGTATGATAAAGGCGATGGAACATATGCGATGTTTGATGCTTCTATTGAGAAAATTGTTCCAAACGGCATATTGACAGATGAGGTGGATACTGGAACATCTACTTCGGGAAGTGCAGTTGCCGCAGAGGAGTATATCACAGGAACATTTAATGTGGCAGCAGTTATCGCAAAAAGCGGAACGACTGTGTCAGATTATACAGAAGAGCTTAGAAAGCTCGGTATCTTTTTAAAGGAGGTAGAGTAAAAGATGATAGATTATACAACAAGAGAGATGATGGAAGCAATTAGGCTCTCTGTAACGAACAATAACTTTTTGGTGAGAACTTTTTTCCCACACGAAACGACACATTTGGCAGAAAAAATTGAGGTGGATGTAAAAAAAGGTGGACGTAAGATGGCACCTTTTGTATCGCCGCGCCGCGGTGGCAAAGTGGTCACAAGAGAAGGATTCCACACGAACCAGATCCATACTCCGAAACTTGCCCCAGAACGTTTGGTGACAACAGACGATGTGACAAAACGTGGTTTTGGTGAAAATGTGTATACAACAAAATCTCCAGAGGAGCGTGAAGATGAACTTCTGGCGCAGGATGCTTTGGAGATGCAGGAAATGATCGACCGCAGAATTGAATGGATGGCTGCCAAAGTGTTGACGACAGGCGGTTTTGATGTTGTTGACGAAAAAGAAGGCATTGATATCCATGTGGATTATAACTTTACGAATCAGGAAGTTCTTAGCGGCACTGCTAAATGGGATAACGAAGCTTCGGATCCGGATGCTGACTTGCTTAAGTGGTCTCTTGCGGTAACGAAGGCATCTGGTTTAAAGCCTGATATGTTGTTGTGCGATTCAAAGACGATGCGTCTGTATCTGAATCATGCAAAAGTAGTAGCTAAATCCGATATTTTGAACGTCAATGATACTCGCATTGAACCGAAAATCATTGATCCAAACGTGACGTTCCATGGGCGGATTGCAAGCCTTGGCTTAGATCTCTATTCTTATGACGAGTGGATTGATGATGAAAGCAATCCGGGTATGCAGGTACTCCCATATGGAACGGTTATGCTTGCAAACAGTAATGGAGTTGGCGGGGTTCATTATGGCGCAGTAACGCAGGCAGAACAGGGACAGGGATTTGTTACCTACGAAGCCAAGTATGTTCCAAAGCATATCGTGGATGAAAATGACGATATCGAAAAGTTGCGTATGACATCCAGACCACTCCCGGCTCCGGATGATGTAGACAGCTGGGCTGTCTTAGTTGTAGCATCGTAGGAGGTGTCAGTTATGATTTATAAAGTGCGGACACACATCACAACCCCGACAAAAACGTATCATCCCGGAGAGATTCTTGGAGATGAGTTTACCCCAGAAGAAATTGAAAGATTTTGTTCCTGCCGTGCAATCTGCGCGGTAGGAAATGAACCGGTGTCAGATTCTGACACCGCGGGACAGGAATCTTCCGAAACGGAGGATGATAAGATTGATTTGCTTGGAGAAGAGGAACTGAAAAAGTTATCCAACAAAAAAGCCATCATGCAGTACGCGGAATCTATCGGTATGGATCCGATGGATGAGGCACTGACACGTCCGGAGATGATTGATAAAGTACTTGCCTATCAGGAAGAGGTTTTTGAATAATGACATTCAAAGACCTCCAAAGACAGGATATCCTTGACATTTTTATCAATCCGGATGAGTTCGGCGAAGTGCATGAGGTGAATGGAAAAAAAGTGGCGATTGTTTTGGATGACTTTGAACTTCTGAAACGTGAAAGATACAGAAATGAAAATACGAATGAAAAAGCCGGAATGGGAGTCAAACGTGGTCTGATGTATATTAAGGCAGCAGACTACGGCAGACTTCCTGTGTCGGGAAGAAAACTGACGATTGATAATCAGGCATTTGAAGTGGAGGACGCAGTGAATGAAAGTGGTGTGTATTCCATTCATATAAGGACGGTGAAACAGTAATGGGCGAAAGTATTGAAGTACGTCTTGACGGCATGGAGGAGTTGAGGCGGAATTTTTCCAAATTACGGGTATCTGCTCCGGGAGTTGTCCGACTTGCGGTCAACGAGACGGCAATCAAAGCAAGACAGGATTTGTTAAAAAAAGCGGACAGTACTTACAAGGTTAAAAAGACAAAATTCAATAAATCGCTTAGACTCACAAAAGCATCTAATAGTACTTTGACGGCCATTATCAGTACGAAAGGACGTCCGTTGGCATTAGCAGCTTTTGATTATCGCCGGCATACTAAGAGTGGTCGTGCGGCAATGGCACATCAGCTACAGACGACAAGACCGGTCCAGTTAGGTGAACCGGGACATCGTGCGTTTGTGGCAAGAATGCCAAATCCAAAGGGCGCAGATCATCTTGGTATTTTTGTCCGAGTGAAAGGAACTCAGATGAAAGATAAGCCAAAAAAGGAAAAAATTAGAGAGTTCTTTGGTTCCGGTGTCCCAGTTATGATTGGTGGAGAGCGTGTATACGGATCTTTGGCAGAGCAGATCGGAGATCAGTTAAAGGATGCACTCCGAAGACACGCGGAACGCGTACTAAAATCAATGGAGGGTTAAATGTTTACAAATCATTCACTGCTGGAAACTTTGGTGGAAATATGCAAAGATATTTTTCGCAAAGAAAGATTTCCGGATTCACAGAAAAAAGGAAACCTGACTAAATTGAATATCTATCAACAGAGCATACCGGTCTTAAACTCACAGCAATACAACGAGACCCAGGAAGAATTAGAGAGCGGTCTGCTCAATGATGTTTCAGACATTATTCCCTTTCCTTATCTGATTGTTGATCTGAATGAGGGAAGTTTTAGCGTGGAAAATAGTCCGGGTAAAACATCCGTAAGTATGTGGATTGGTATTTACGACGATGGCAAACTGCGGAACGGCGGATTGTACGTCTTACATGCCATCCAAAAGATTGGAGAGTACTTTCAAAAGAACCCGGCATTTGCCGGCTATGAAGTGCTTAATACAATCAAGTGGGTTACGGACAATGAAGAAAATTACTACTTTGGTGTCGTATCAATGGATGTTAAGATACCCGGCATAGAAAGAGAGGAAAGTGACAGGCTATGTTAAAAGAAAACAATGAAACCAAAAAGGCAACGGCAAAGTCGCCGGCCGGTAAAAAGACGACAGGGAATGCAGTATCTATTCCGGTAATGTATGTGGGTTCCGGCATTGTCGGAATTGTTTCTCACGGAGATATCTTCAAAGATGGTCTTCCTGAGTGCGTGCAAAATGTTATTAAAAAACAGAAAGCAGTCGAATCCCTGATTGTTCCAATTACAAGAGCAGGAGATGCTTTAAAGAAAGTTAAAGAAAAGGGAAGCCGTCTGTACTGTATCAATGAGGAAGTACAGAAAAACTTTGAAGCGAAAGGAGAATAGTTGTTATGTATTATCATGGAGTTCGAACAGAAGAGAAAGCTACATCGATGCCAACTGTGGCAGTGGTATCCTCCGGATTGCAGGTAGTTATCGGTACCGCACCGGTGCATATTCTGGAAAATCCGGAAAAGGTAACCAATGTACCGGTGCTTGTTGAAGATTATGAAGATGCGGTGGAAAAAATCGGATATAGCGACGATTTTGACAAATATACTATTTGTCAGAGCGTGAGCGCAAACTTTGAATTGTTACAGGCATCGCCAATTGTATGCATCAACGTGTTGGATGTAACCAAAAACAAAAAAGCGATGGATGAGATTTCTTTGGATACGACGGCAAAAAAAGAATATACATTCGACAGCTCGGACGTAATCTTGAAGAGTATCGTTGTAAAAAAAGAAAGTGATACGCTGGTGCGTGGCACAGATTATCTTCTGAATGTCGGAGATGATTTAAGAATCACGATTACGATTATCAACGAGACAGTGACAGGGACGCTTACGATCACGGCCGATCAGGTGTCTTATGAGGCAGATGACATGGCTTTGCAGGTTATTGGTGGATATTCCGCGGAAACAGTTTTCGTTAGCACAGGAACGAACCATTGATGAAGTGATTCCTGTCGGCATATTAGTAACCGCGGATCAGAAGTTCTTTTTTGCGACAACGGAGGAAGTAAGAATCCCGGCAGGAGAATTATCGGTCACAACGCTTTGTACTTGTACAGTATCCGGAAGCGCAGCCAATGATTATATGATCGATGACATTCAGACATTGGTCACACCAACCGGTTTTGTGGCAGAAGTAACAAATGTTTCAATCCCTTCTGGAGGAACCGATCTACAGAGTGATGATGAGTTACGAGAAGACATTTACGAAGCACCGGATCTTTATTCTGTGGCTGGAAAAGATGAAGAATGGATTGTTATGTCTAAGAACTTTAATTCGGATATCATAGATGTTGTTCCATCTACGGTGGAAGGAAGTGGAATTGTCAATGTAATGATTTTGACAGAGCAAGGACTTCCTTCGGATGATGATATCCAGGCACTCCAGACATACTTGTCTAGAAAGGACAAGAGGCCGACAACAGTGAAAGTACAGGTGCTGGCACCGGAGAAGATAGAGTATAGCATTGATATTTGTTATTATATTGCAAAAAGTGATCAGGATAAAGAAGAACAAATTAAGTCCTCTGTACAGGAGGCTATCGAAGAGTATGTAATCTGGCAAAGTGCTAAGATTGGCCGTGATATCAATCCGGATGAAGTGATTTATCGTATTCGTTCGGCAGGAGCAAAGCGGGTACAGATTTCAACTCCTTCATTTACACAAATAACATCAGGGCAAGTTGCAGCATTAGCTACTCAAACGGTTACATATGGAGGGCTTGAAGATGATTGATTTAAAACATGCATTATTAGCTGATATCCTTCCGGATAGTTTGCAGAGTGCAGAAATAGCAGCTTATTCTTATGCAGAACAGAAAATGCGTGAAAAGATGCTGGGATTTGTTGATAGAATTCAGATTTATAAAAATCTGGACAAACAGTCAGATGAGGTTCTGAATCTTTTGGCTGCGGAAAACAAGGCTCCGTATTATGCAGATTCCTTTGATAAGAAAACCAAGGTGGCGGTTGTGAAAAACATCATCCGCTGGCATCAGTTGGCTGGTACGACAGAAGCAATTCAAGAATTGGTGTCTAATGTTTTTGGAAAAGCAGAAGTTATGGAATGGTTTGAATATGGTGGTACTCCCTACATGTTAAAAATCGAGTCAGAAACACCATATAGCAAGGAAATATTGGAACTTTTTAATAATCTTGTAAAAAAGGTAAAGACGACAGAATCAACGATTGAAGAAATTAAAACAGTTTCTAATGCATCTGCAGTTCCGAATATCGCATCAGGATCTAAGCAGATTATTTATAATGAAGTGGAGGTGCAGTGATGGCAAAATGGAAGAAGATGATCTATACCAATGCCGGAAAAAAGATGCTTGCCAGTGCCGCTGCTGGAGAATGTCAGGTAGAATTTGTGCAGGCAGTGATTGGCGATGGTTCTTATACCAAAGAGGAACAGGAAGAACAAAAGTTATGCCAGCAGATAGAGCTTAAGAATCAACGAAATTCTTATGGATTTTCGTCCATTCATGCAGAAGAGAACACGGTGTATTTAAGAGCAGCACTACAGAATACAGATGTTCAAACTGCGTATTTTGTCAATGAATTAGGTGTGTATGCAAGAGAAAAAGGAAGCAGTGAAGAAGCGGTTCTTGTGTTGATTGCAGTAGCGGAGGTGCCTGACTATTTTCCAGATCAAAGCAATGGGATCACAATTCTTCAAAACATTGTAATTGACTTTTCGGATGTCAGGCAACTGTGTATTGCGGATGACATGGGAGCGTATGCTTTGGTGAATCCCGAATACAACGAATCACAAACATTGGAAAGGCTTGTTAGTGGAGAAAATTTATCCACTGCACTTGGGAAATTGGCAAAAGCGGTGGACGATTTGATTTCTTTAAAAAATCAAATTCCATTTACTTGTGTCCTAAGCACCGCAGAACCCTCGTCAAATAACACATTGTGGTTGTATCCTAAGAATACGACTACATCTACGTCAGAACTAGTGCTTGGGGATGCCACACAAGATGCGGAAGTCCAAGCCGAGGTTGAAGGAACCAGCTATGCAGTACAAAATGTAAGAAATACGCAATCATCGGAAGAGGCGTATTCATATGAAATTATATAAAGGAGAGTGACAGATATGGCTAATACAGCACAAAAAGCAATCCTAAGAGCTAAAATCGCAGGGGTGCTAAAAGACCTGATGGTAAAAACGACAGCAGAGCAAGTGTACCTGGATGATACGACGACACTTGCGGCTAAGCTGCAGGAATTGATTAACGCATTGAATGGGAAAGCGGCTTCTTCGCATACGCATTCTCAATCAGAAGTGACCGGGCTTACAGAGGCATTGGAAGCGCGAGTGACGACGACGGCTATGAACGATGCCATCTCGAAGGCGGTCAATGATCTTATCGATGGAGCTCCTTCTACTTATGATACGCTGAAAGAAATCGCGAATTATATAGCAGAACACGAAGATGTAGTTAAGACACTGAATCAGGCGATTGGAAACAAAGCAGATGCCAGCACCGTAACTGCTTTGCAGACAACCGTAACGGCAATTCAAAATGCCGTAGGAAATATCAAATCCTCGGACATCACTAACTGGAACAGTAAGAGTAAGGTGTTTTACTCGGCTAGTGAGCCTTCCAATCTGGCAGAGGGCGATATGTGGGTCCAGCTTTTAAATTAGTAGGAGGTGTAAATTATGTCGACATATGAACACGATATCTTACAGCAGTATAAGGATGAAAGTGGAAATATCCATGTGTTATATCCTGTGACAAAGTCGGAAAATGTGGATGGGATTGATAAGTATGCACAGACGATGGAGATGAACCAGGCCATTGCTAGTCGTGTCTCAGTATCTGAATTTAATAGCAGCGTAGCAGCGATACGTACGGGGCTGGCTACAAAGCCGGATTATGAAGTGGGAACGTTTTCTCCCTACGTCATGAACGGAAGTATCACACCAAAAAAAACACAGGCAGAATATACAAAAGTAGGGAGCATGGTTTATATTGAAATCAAATTCGTGTTTGATTCTGAGGTTGGTACTGCCAATATCGGCGGAATTTCAGGACTACCATTTGCTGTAGAAACAGGAAATGCCACCGGTGGTTATTACCCGGTATGCGGAAAAACGGCAAATGGATCTTATACGGGGCTGGCATCTTTTGATAATTATATGGAAAGTGTGCCATCAATTAGTGTGAGTGATATATTTGGAAGTCAATCCACAAAGCATATCAGGCTTAGTGGGTATTATAAGACGACGGCATAGAGAGGAGGAAAAATAATGGATATTACAAAGAAAGTAACAGTAGATATGCTAACAAGTGAAAGTGTGAGCATTTTGACACAGCAGTTTGTGGACGTTGACGGAGCCGCGGCACAGGTTGGAAAGAACCACAGAAAAGCCTATGTCAATACAGAAGCCGGCAGAAAAGTCCTGGAATCGGAGCAGGATGAATCCACCATAAACGCCGTTTTTGCTATCTGGGGAGATGTCCCAACGGTAATCAATGCAGAACAGAAACAAAAAACTGAGAGCGAATAGCTCTTTTTTTAGTTGCGCGGGCGCAACAGAAAGGAAGGAAAAATGAGAAATATTTATGACACTTACAACATGGCTGCAGGAGCGGTGGTTACATTGCTTACCGCAGTATTTGGAATCTATTGGTACATTTTTGCCGCGTACCTTGTGCTGAACGTTTTTGACTGGCTGACCGGTTGGTACAAGTCCCGATGTGCAAGGAAAGAATCCAGCGCGATCGGTCTTAAAGGCATCCTAAAGAAACTGGGATATTGGGTACTGATAGCAGTAGCATTTATCATATCCACAGTTTTTGTGCGACTTGGACAAGATGTCCTGCATGTGGACCTGGCATTTTTGAATTTGATTGGCTGGTTTACGCTGGCATGCCTGATGGTCAACGAAGTCCGGAGTATCATTGAAAATCTTGTGGAACTTGGCTATAATGTACCGACTGTCCTTATCAAAGGGCTTGCTGTCACAGAGAAGTTAATCAATCAAGCTACAGAAATTGCAGAACCTAAGGAGGAAGAAAGAAATGAGTAATGTAACAGATCAGTGCAGAAACACAAAAAAATTGAATAAGCTGGTTCAGATCATGCTTGCGGCGGCGCTGGCGGAGATCAAGGCAAAAGGTGTCAATCCACTTGTGATCGAGACTTATCGAACAAGAGAGAGACAGAACTATCTCTACGGACAGGGACGCACGCGGACACAATGTCTTGCGGCAGGAGTACCGGCGGCGTATGCGCGTCCCGGCATGGTGCAGATCACTTGGACACTTAATAGTATTCATTGCTTGAAAAAGGCGGTGGATGTAGTTCCTGTCCGCAAAGGGGAAGCCATTTGGAACGCTGCGGATAAGGATACGCAGACTATCA
>ERZ780157.2626-NODE-2626-length-16423-cov-2.565921_pt1 | contig 16423 bp, 30 predicted proteins | sample MGYA00511169_ERZ780157 | MGnify/ENA primary metagenome ERZ780157 (study PRJEB29588, sample SAMEA1965149) | human gut metagenome | biome: human gut; feature: human-associated habitat; material: faeces | place: Denmark | collected 2008/2010 ... | reverse complement strand
GTCAAGACGAGCAACGTTGATCTAGCGAATCACCCGAATCCAGCGCGACGCCTACCATGACAGAAGCGTGGTCCTGAGCCTCAATCACGCGGTTGGTCCAGTCGCTACAACATGACGGAGATGAACCAGGCCAAACCATCTGCGGGGAAGGTAGAGTTCAACGGATTGTCCCTTGTCGTTCTGCATGTTTAGAAGAAAATCAAGTTTGTGGAATAAATCTCTGACGAATTACAACAACTATCGTGGTGCACGGCGGAATCGCCTCGTGACTACATACAAGGACCAGGTATGGGACACTACGAGAATGCGCGCATCGTGCGCAATTGAAACGCCGATCTGGATCCCACGACGACTCGCGGAGAGAATGGGTAAAACGCGGTGCGGAGAACGGATAGTGGAATTGGCACAACACGAACACTGGATTGAGTGGATTGTGTTCAGAAGGATGCTCGGAGGTCAGAAGGAGACGAATCGCGACAAGTGAACATGCCACCGCCTCCCCGTCGCCCACACGCTTCTCTATCCTTAAGGACAAGAAATGGGATCCGAAGAGGAAGACGGCCCAGTGCGACGATATGCCTGTTAAACAGCACAATCACGCTTCAATCCTCCATAGAAAAGGCGTTTCGTTGCAGTGAAAGGAGCCGCTGCGCACATAATCCACCCTATTGTCCTGTCCCTAATACCCGTTTATGTTCATGGAAACAATCACACTTAGAAAAAGAATTCTGTACAAAACATGGCTGCGAACAAGAAGAACTTTGATATGCAGATTAAACTGCTGATGATCGGTGATTCTGGTAAGTCCGTGCGAATTCGCCTCGAGCCTCGCTCACCCGCGTGTAGGCGTCGGTAAAACGTGCTTGCTGATGCAGTACGCCTCCAAGAACTTCATCAAGACCTTCATCACCACCATCGGTATTGATTTCAAGATTAAGACCGTGAACGTCTGCGGCAAGACTGTGAAGCTCCAGGTAGGACGCGAGGCGCCCGGATCATGGGCTAGATTTGGGATACTGCTGGTCAGGAGCGCTTCCGCACCATCACGACCTCCTACGTCAGAGGATCGGAGGGTATTCTCCTCGTTTACGACGTCACCGACCGCAACTCCTTCGAGAGCATTTCTTCGTGGATGGAGCAGATTTCGCAGGTGGTGTGTCCGGACTCGCTGTCACGCATAGCACGCTGATTCTACTGTAAATAAGATTCTCATTGGCAACAAGTGCGATCTCGAGGCCCAGAGAGTGGTGCTTGCGCGCTCGCGTCACGCGTAGGCTGTGTCAACAGAAGAGGGTAAGAAGCTTGCTGAGAAGTTCGGCATTCCCTTCGCTGAAACCTCCGCTCAGACCAACACCAACGTCGATGAGGCGTTCATGTCCCTCGCCGAGGCCGTCGTGAAGCGCAAGAACGAGGAGGCTGGCGCTCTCGACTACAAGACGGAGAAGGCGGAGACTGTGAAGATTTCGTCGTCGGATAAGAAGGAAGGAAAGAAGGGTGGCTGCTGTAAATAATCTCCATGCTGACGTAATGGTATGCTCTATACTAGTTGCGTCCACTATGTTCCCTCCTTGTTGCACATTCAATATGGCTGCTTCTGTTCCGCACACCAAACTGGGTGATATGGAAGTGGCTGACCCTCTCCGGCACTACCGTGTAGGTATCCACCCTCACTCTGGGCACCTGGCAATTCGGCGACACCATGCTTTACAAGAAGCAAGTATGAGCTGGATTCATGCAGAGCGAGCCGTAGACGCCCGAAGTGGAGGCCCGGATCGTGAAGAACGCTTTTGACGGTGATCAGTCATGGATCTTTGTCACGCGTAGTGGGCATCAACTTCTTCGACACCGCAGAAGCCTACGACGACGGTGGTACGTCCCTTCGCTTGTCAATTACCCACAGTATCCGAGCAGGCGCTGGGCAATGCACTGAAGGCCGCCGGGAGGGAACGAGAAGAGTACGTGATCGCTACCAAGGTGAACGGGGACAACTTGAAGCCCGACCGGCTTCGCTCCACCTTCCAGCGCTCTCTCGAAAACCTCCAGACCGACTATGTGGATCTCCTCCAAATCCACTGGCCGAACGACCAGGTCCCGCCCGAAGTGTACATGCCCGTCATTCGCGAATTCGTGGAGGAGGGGAAGGTGAGAGCGATCGGCATTTCCAACCACGGATGCCAGGACATGCAGCGGGTTCTCGACACGGGCGCCTCCATTGTCTCCAACCAGTTGCCGTACAGCCTTCTGAACCGCGTTGTCGAGGACTCCGTTTGGAATGGCTTTGTCGTTCATCGCTAGATCATCCCGTTCTGTCGGCAGCACGACATCGGCGTCCTCGCCTACTCGCCGCTGGCTCAGGGTCTGCTCACGGGCAAGTACGCGACCGTGGAGGACTGTCCGCCGGGACTCTCGCGAAGTCGCTACTTCGACGCGTCGCGCTCCGAGCTCAGTCGCCACGGGGAAGCGGGCTGCGAGAAGGAGCTCTTCGCCACCTTAAGCGGCCTGCGACGCATCGCGGAGGAGCGTCAGATGACCATGTCGCAGCTGGCGCTGGCGTGGCTGCGGCAGAAGGCGCCCACGAGCATCGTGAGTGCGAGGAGAGGACGTGAACGGTAGATCTTCGGCGCCAGCAAGCCCGAGCACGTGTTCATCAACGCCGAGTGCGTGAACTACCGCCTGGATGACGCCGTGATGCGAGAGGTGGTGGTGTGGAGGCGTGTCTCACTTCCAGATCGACACGTGCACCTTGCCCGTGAAGGAAGCTCTCCACGGAAACCCCGACGTGTGGAATCACATTTCCCGCGTTCACTCTCGTGTTTCTTGGAAACAGACCACTTGCACAAATCGTTCACCCAAATCAAACTCGACGTTCTGTTGTCCGTGAGGAGCAGCGCCCGTCCGTCGAACACGGGACGCATCTCCAGCGGCTCGCACAGCAGCTCCTTCGACGCCAGCGCCTCTCCCTCGAACGAGTACAGCGTCAACAGGTAGGTCGACGCCGAGTACAGCAACACCGTGCGGTTGTGCGCGATCATGCCCCACGTGAACGGCGCCCCCTGCGAGTGGATGGAGCGCAGGAACGAGCCGTCGAACAGCGAGAACAGAGAACACGTGCCCTTCTCGCTGACCACGCCGAACGCCATCAGCGCGGAGTTCACCATCACCTCGCGCACCAACCCGTCGTTCACGCGCACCTCGCACTTCTTCTGCAGCACGCGCTCCTTCCCCGTCTCGAACACCATCACGTCGCCCTCGTCGTCCACGCCCAACAGCCACCTTCCATCCTCGCTGCCTCGAATCCGCTTCATCAGTCGCTACACGTCACGCCTCCTCGCCGCCCCCACCTCGTTCTCCACACGGTCCACCGTCTCGCCCTCCACCGTCATCGCGCGGATCCCGCCCAAGTTGGAGACGAACACGAAGCGGCCCTCCTTCGAGAGGAGCGCGGAGTCGCTGGAGTAATGCGCATTCCGGTTCCCGAACCGGCTCTGGGCGTCGAGCACGAGGTCGAACGACGCCTGCTTCAGCGACGGCGTCTTGAGCTGGAATCTCAAAATCGCGCCGTTTTCGGTCAACCCGATCACTCCTCCGTTGTTGGGCAGCACGCACGACGTGACAACCCTCGTCTGCTGCAAGCCCAGCACCGCCACCACCTTCTCCTCGCCACGCGCGTCGTAGCCCACCAGGCACGCTCCGCTGTACGTCCAGTTCTGGTTGGTGGCGACCAGCGTCTTCGACGGACCGGCGACGGCTTTGCGCTTCTTGTGGGCGGCGGTCGTCAGCTACAGGTCACTCGCACACGACGCTCCCACCTGCTGGGGCATCACGCCGAAGTTCTCGGCGATCGACGCCACCTGCTGGAAGTCGACGGGTTGCGTCTCGAACAGGCGCTCCGCCTCCTGCGGCGTGGTGTAGAGAAGGTGGTGGTACACGTTCATCGCGGAGATCGCCGCAGCGCCTCTCTACGACGTCACAGTCCGCAGATGATCGCACCTGCTTGAACCCGAAGACGAGATCGATCCACTCGTGAAGGTGCTTGGAGACGAAGGAGGACTCTAGGGCCTGGCTCATGATCTGCACGAAGTGTTGTGGAGAGTGCGCGTACGGCGGCAACTGCACCGTCGCCAGCGACGTCACGCCGTCCTGCAAACAGCCCAGGTCCACACTACGCCTCACGCCGCCGCCTCACGCCCCACGCGTTGCAATTCTCGTACACCTCGCGCAGGTAGAACAACTCCGGAATCAGCTCCTTGCAGTCGCCGTCGTTGCTCACCGCACCGCGGAAGGCTTCTCGCATGCTGTGGAACTGACGGTCCGGTCGGTCGAAACGCCCGTCCTGGAGGGAAATGTGATAGGAGGTGAAGGGCTCGATGCGCACCAGGAACCAGAGCACCATGGCTGCGTTGGAGTAGAAGGTCGCGTAGTGGCGCGGAGGCATGGTGAGAAGGTGCAGCGGGTCGCTCGGGTCGGGCGGCGCGTCGACATACATGCTCTGGAGCGTGTCGTACTTCTCCTGTTTGTGAGCCACGTCACGGACACTCACCTGGACCACCTCGCGACGCTCCTTCAGCTGCGCACCCATCGGCTTGCTCAAGTCGCGGTAGTTCGCCTCGTCCTCCAGGTCGATCGTCTCGCTCTCGTAGTTGGACAGCACCCAGGGCATCACGTAGTACTGCGACAGGTCATTCAGACTACGCCTCACTCCCTCACAACGCACTCCACCTTCTGCCCGCGAGTCGGTTCACGCGCATCAGGTACTCAAAGTTCGACAGCTCGCCCTTCTGCCACCGCTCGAAGCTCGCGTCGTTCTTCCAGCGCTCCTCCGCCGTCGCGCCCAAGAACGGCGCCAGCGAGGGCGGCTGCAGCTGCCGAAGGGAGGCGTGGAAGCGGTTGCGCTGCGCCGGCGTCTCGAAGGCGAGGAACACGGAGGCGCCGTTCGCGAAGAACAGCTCGTCGCCCACATCGCGCTGCTACCCATAATCGCCGCGATTTCTGCCATACCAAATAAAGGCGGTATTCCTCGCTCGTCAGCTGACCCACCTCCCAGTTCTCGTTCTTCAGCGCGTCCAACAACAGCCACTTGTTCTCCCCGCGTCTGCCGTTGGCGCACTTCTCCTCCATGGCGGCGACGTGGCGCTCGCGCTCCTCTCTGAACGACGGGTCGACGATGAAGATGAGCTCGCCCCGCGTCAGGTACAGCGTACCGCGTATCGCTTGGAGCGGCTTCACGAGGGAACAGGCGGCGGAGAGCACGGCGGCGGAGAGTTGGTGCGTGACAGTGAGAGACGCCTGCTTGAACACGGAGGACTCGGAGAGCGGCGTGGTGGGCTCGTCGGTCCACACAGAGGCGGCTTGGTGGTGCGGCGTGCACGTCAGTGTGTGCTGAAGGAGGACGTGGGGCTTGATGCACGCGCTGGTGACGGCTGGAGAGACCGCGTTCACGCTATATGTGAGGGTGGACGAGGACGACAACTTGACCGCGCTGGGCGTGTACCAGGGCGAGCACTCGCTCGCGAGCGCGTTGTTCAACGAGTCGAACAGGTCGTTTCGCTTCTCCTTCCTACGCCTCACCCCTCCTCGCATGGCTCACTGCATCAGCCAGCTCAAGAAGCATCCGTTCACCATCTCCTCGAACGCCTCGTTCTCCTTGTCCACCGCCACCTCCTCCTCTGCGTGGATCTCCATTCTCCCCATCGCCTTCATCGTCTCGATGCTCTTCTTCACGTCCTCTTCGCTCACACGCACCCACTTCACCTCCTCGACGCCGCAACTCTTCAAATAGACAGCCATTCGCTCTTGTCTCCCACTGTCGCTGACTTCGTTCAGCCATTCCTTGACTACGCGTCACCTCGCTCTCTCACACTCACTCAATCCTCGCTTCAGACTCAGCTTCGCTTCCGCCGTCATCTTCTTCGTCAGCGCTGCCAGCACTTCTTTGCGTGTGCACTCCTCCACCGAGGGAGTTTCGTTCAGCTGGGTCAGCAGGAGGTTCAGATGAGCGATGTCGCACACCTCCACCAACTTCTTCGCCAGCGCGTTCAGCGACGCGTGCATCGCCTTCTGGCCGTCTTCGGGAATGCCGCAATTCGCCGTCTTTTCCTCCGCCGCCGTCTCGCCCCAGCCAAACAGCAAGTCCTCCTCCTGCGCCTTCGCTACCGGCAGGTTCTGCATCAGCGGCAGCACCTTCGTGAACACCACCTGCAGCATGGGCGCGATCTGGGTGGAGGGCACCAGCAGGAGTACTTCGAGGAACGCTTGGATTGACTCCCAGTTCGTTTGCAAGTCATCCTGAGAAGGTTCTTCCATGCGTTCTTGAGAAGTCTCTTCCTTCGCTTCCACGCGTTCTTGCGACGACTCTTCCACACACTCCTGCGACGACTCTTTCACGCACTCCAGCGACGACTCTTCCTGCAGATAGAGAAGCTCCTTGAACAGGAATTCCAAAAGCTGCCCGTATTTCTGCCATCTGGCGGACTCCTTCTCCTTCATCACGACGTCCCTCATCTCGCTCAACACCGCGAGAAGCAGCCGCCTTTCGCCCGCTCGCGACGCCTCGAAGGCGAACTGGAGAACGAGCGACGCGTACAGCGAGAAGGACAGCGTGTTGGCGGCGAACCTGGAAAGTTCCTCGCGGAGGAAGAGAGCGAGGTGCGCGTCGGAGAGCGGAGAGAGCGGGACGAACCAGTTGGCGTAGCGCAGGAAGGGCGTGATGGTGGTGGGCGTGAGGAGAGAGGGCTCGCACACGAGCGAGTACATCGATGTCGGGTTGCCTATGGTGTGAGAGAGGAGGACGAGGAGGACCTGACACGACTCCCTGCTGTTTCATGGCGTGATAACACAGCATCACGTGCTCGGGCTTGACGCTCATCGCGCTCCACTTGGCTTGGCGCTCACACGCCTCCACGCACGCGTTCAGCAGCGAGTCGACAGCCACGCCGGCTCCCTTCAGCGCCAGCCAGAAGGTCAGATAGCCGCAGACGCACTCGCTGTACTCGGAGAGACACGCCAGTCCGCTCATGACGCGGTCGACGCCACCAGGCGTGTTCATCACAGCCGTGACGAAGTCGACGAGAGCGGTGCAGTCGCGACGCTCCTCGCTCTCTTTGCGCAGCACGCGGAACAGCGCGCCCAGCTCCTCAGCCGTCGCGGTCTCCACGTGCTCGTTCACTCTCTCCACCAGCCACGCGCTCAGGTCACGACCTCGCTCCACGCACCACTCGGCGTAGCCGTCGTACTTCGTCACCTCCTCGCTCACCTGCGTGCAGTACCAACAGCGACACATCGCCTCCAGCACCGCCTTCAGCGATCCTCTCCACTCGCGAGGCATCGACGCGTGCAGCGTCTCGTGGAAGAAGAGATCCACCAGACACGACCACTTCGCGCAGCGCGCCAACGCGGGCACGTGTGCCGGCAGACACGCCTGGAGGTCCGAGCGCACCCATCGGGAGAGACACTCGGTGAACAGCAGCCAGTCGTTGGAGGAGGCATTCTGCATCGTCACCTCGAACAGCGACAAGGCGTAGTCAATATAGGCCTGTTTTTCGGAGTCGGAAAAGAGATTTGCTTTCTGAAGAAGAGGGAAAAGAACGGAGTTCCCGCCAAGGTTCTGAATGGCGGTCGAAATGTGCTCGTTTTTGGACACCAGGAAAGGACCGTCGATTTTCGCCATCAGTTCTGGAATGCGCGATTCCTGGTCCTTGCTCAACAGACTGCGCACAGAAAGAAGCGCCGATTTCGGAACCACGTTGGGCGTTTCGGCGTTGAGAAGGATCTGATTGGACAACAGCGAGGGCGTGACGCGGAACCAGGGCGTGGCTGTGGGGGTGCTGGCGATGGAGAAGGAGCGGAGAATCGCGGGCCGCGAGGTGTGGAAGAGAGTCACACGTGGATGTGAAATCGGTGGGAGCGCAACTCGCGTTGAGGTGGAGTTGACCGAGAACGAAGCGAAAGCCTGCATCGCGAGCGTGACGGTGTTGCTATGGGTCAGGGAGAGGAGACGAGCGCACAAGTCGGTGGGCGTGAGAGGCACTGGTGTGACGACGGACTTGTGGTTGATCATCACGGTGCAGAAGCCGCGGGAGATCACGACGTCGACAGGGTTGTTGGCGTCGTCGGCGATGGAGAGCACGGTGGAGTACCCTACGTCGCTGAACAGTCGCAGCTCCATGGAGATGCACCAGGTGGAGGGCAGAGAGAAGGAGTCCTTCAGGTCGGTGGTGTGGAGGCGAATGGAGGAGCCCTCGGCGAGGAGGAGTTCGGGCGGCGATGGAGGAAGCAGGAGCGAGGAGGTGAAAATTTGGATGAGCGAGGTGTGGAGGGAGAAGGAGGCGGAGGCGTGGAGGAGGGAGAAGAGTTGTGTGAGGAGCGACGAGGAACAGTTGGAGGAGAGAAGGAGCGGCAGCAGGGAGACGATCACGGAGTGCTCGGGCAGGAGGAGGAGAAGCGTGTTCAAGAAGGCGTGGTGCGGCACCAGCGACTTCACGTTCCACTCGTCTACAGGTCAGGCAAGCGAGCGAGACGGACTCTGGAGGAGCTGCTGGAGCACCTGCAGCCACGCGTCGATGGCGGAGGAGGGCAAGGAGGCGACGATGTCGAAGAAGGTGAGTGTGAGGGACACGTGTGCGATGAAGGCTTCGCGGGCAGCGCGCACTTTGAACAGGAAGCAACACAGCGTGGACTGCGGGAGGGTGGCGGCGAGCGTCGCGCCGGGAAGGAGCGCGTCCACCGAGAGGGCGAGAAGGAGGAAGAGAAGCGAGTCGTCGGGCTGCTTGGCGGTCTGCAGCGTCAGCAAGGACTAGATATGAATGTGAGCACCCACCCCCACTCGCCACATGGCGCGGTCCACGGTAGCACTGACGGTGGCGATGAGAGCGGGGTGGTGGTGGAGCAGCGCGAAGAGCGCGAGCAGGAAGTGTTGCCGCAGCGCCAGCTCCTCCTCGTTGGGCGGCAGCGAGGACCAGGCGGCGAAGAAGGGGAGGAAGAAGGACGCCGGCTGCTGGATCGTCAGGTCCGCCGCGCAGTTCACCACCTAGCAGATGACGCACACGACGCACGCCTACGGTGGTGAGAACGAAGTGCGTCTTCACCGCGTCCGGCTCCGTGGACAAGGAGGCCAGCAGCGCGGCGACCAGACGCTCCTTCTTGTCCGACTTCATTCCGTTCGTGGCGACGACCAGCCAGTCGTACCACTTCTCCTCCAGGAACACGCTCTCCTCCGCGCCCAGCAGCACGCTGCCCTTCACGCGCTCGTTCAGCTGGACCAGACGCAGCGTCCGCTCCAGCTGCACGCGTCGATTCACCACGTTGCAGAACGCCAGAGAGCTGATCATCTCGCGGCGAAGGAGCGCGGCGAAGTCCCTCCACTCGGGCTGGTCCTTGCTTTGCACGCGCGCGAGGAAGACGCACAGCTCCACCGAGACGTCGAACACGCTCTCCTTCTCCATCACGCCATCACTGATGCACAACAGCGCGTTCATGGAGTTTTGGAAATGGAAGGGGAAGGGTGTGCACAGGCAGTGGTTGACGATGACGAGAATGAGCTGCGCGCTGCGGAGATAGGGAAGATGATCCGCATCGCCCGAGGCCGTTCCGAAGGAGAGCAAATCGCTCGCATCGTCCGAGGGGATCGTGCGAATCAGCTGACGAAGCCAGGCGTGGAGGAGAGAGGGGAATGCGGTGGAGCGCAACGCGCGTCTGCGCCGTGAAAGAACAGAGCAGAACGTACCTATTTTCGGCTAAACGACACAGGATTTCGAGAACGGAGAGTTCATTCATCAGCTCACTCAACGACGCGTTCATACGCGCGGCGATGGACAGCCACTACTCCTCATCCCATTTCCATGACACCACGTTCACGAGACAGGTGCACAGCTCGGTCGGGAAATGCAAGCACGTCTCCTCCGTGCGCGGACACCACGACGCATAGTTGGAGCGGAAGGCCGTGGCAAATGTGGCAAACAGCGCGCGCGCACTCTACACGTGATTCGAGCACTGGGATGGAAACAGCATCGCCCCGTTCAACCGCCTCCTTAAAGGCGTCCCACTGCGGCTTCAAGGATTTGTCGATGGTGCACAAACTACGCTCTCACACGTCGCCATGCAACCCCACTTCCAGTCATAAATGGTGGTGGGCGGAGGCACATTGGGTATGACGGGATCGACAATCGCGCTCTACGATGAGAGGGGGAGTGAAAAGAGAACGAGATCGATGACGCAATCCGAATCCATTGAAAAGAGAAGGGATGAATGAGCGACGCACAAATGGATGAGACAAAAAGGAAAGCCCCAAGTGGGATTCGAACACACGACCTGCCGCTTACGAAGCGGATGCTCTACCAACTGAGCTATTGAGGCGCCTGTCTTTGCTCCCTCCATCCAGGTTATAAGCCAGGTCACCAGGGAAAACGAACTCGACCAGATCTCTTTCGATTGTCACGCGACCACAGGGAGAATCGAGGAATGGCGGAGGACTCGCAGCGCAGTAACGATCCAAGTACGACTTCGCGCCTTTCGTGATGGAACAGCGTTTGTGGAGCAGAAGCGGAATCCCATCATCTTTGCGCGAACGGAGACTTCCCACATCCCGCGGACGCTTCAGCATCTCAAGCATCCCGAGGGTTTGCACGACGCCGTGTACTCCGCCCACTCCGATGGCTCGCTGAAGCGCACGCCGTTGGCGGCGGCCGAAGAACGCAAGGAGGAGGAGAAGAAAACCCCGGTGAAGATGGGGGTTTGCCTGTGGACGCTGCATCACGGATAGTTTTGGAAGCGCCTGTTTCGTTGTTGCAGCGCGAGAGGACCGAGTCCGTCCGATGAGAGTCCGCTGAAAGAGCCGTTGTGCCCGAAGACGCCCACTCCGGAAGAGGATGCTTCGGAGCCGTTTTTGGGTCCGCAGCGCGAAGCGGACGCGGGGAAGAAGACGCTCGTTCTCGACCTCGATGAAACGCTGGTCCACTCCTCGTTCCAGCCCACGCAGAGGTGCCAGTACGTCATTCCGGTGGAGATCGAGGGGAACGTGTACAACGTGTACGTGAATCGTCGTCCCGGCGCTTGCGAGTTTTTGGAGCGCATGAGCGTGTTTTACGAAATCGTGATCTACACGGCGAGTTTGAAGAAGGTAGTTCCGCGGACTCTCGCTGATTGGTAGTACGCCGACCCCCTGCTGGACCAGATGGATCCGAACCACCGCATCGCCTACCGCCTGTTCCGAGAGCACTGCGTGAACTCGGACGGCGTGTTCGTGAAGGATTTGGGGCTGCTGGGTCGGGAGCTGCAGTCCGTGGTGATGATAGACAACAGCAAGACGAGCTACAAGTTTCAGCCGAAGAACGGGATCGAGTGCACTCCGTTCATTGACAACTTTGAGGACCGGGAGCTGTTGGAGATGTCGCCGTTCCTGGAGTACTTGTCCAAGAAGCCGGTAGTTGTTTTGCAGCGCTTTCACGGTAGGACGTCCGGTTGTTCGCGAGCATGTGGAACGAAGCGCGCGAGAGTCAGTCACAGATCGTGACGTACAAGAAGTAGTCTCTTTAGTAGTGAATAGTTTCTGTGTCGTTTTGTTTGGCCTCGAATTCGCGATTTGGCAGGGTTGACAACCGAGTCTTGATAAGTATATTTGTCCGTTGAACAACTGCGCATGCCAGAGTTGCATTTGATCAAAATCTTATTCAAACCGCGCCGTTAAGCCATGGTAGCCTTTCGTTTCGGAAAGAGACTCATTTATCTAGTCTGGAATTGGTTGCACTGACGAATGCTCCCTGATGTACGATAAGCTCAGACTTCGCAAGTACTGCAGATACATTGTGTACAAAATTGATAAAGTCGACGGCGTCGAAACGATCGTTATCGAGAGAGAAGTGAGTGGTTTTGATCGCGAATCATGCGCAGGCTCCCAGAGAGGAGACGTGGGAACAGATGATCGACTCCCTCCCCGCGTACGAGCCCAGATTCATCGTTTACGACTACGAATTCACTGATAGCGAGAGGAGACCTCACGCCGATCTCCTGTTCATTACTTGGTATTGGGCAGCACTCTGACGTGACTGCGTAGGACGCCCGACAACTGCACTGTGAAGCAAAAGGTGATTTACTCCTCCAGCAAGAAGTCCTTCCACTCCAAGCTGGTGGGCTCGAAGATTATCGATGCCTTCGATGCCGATGATCTTCGCGAGGAGAATATTATTAACAAGATCTTGTAACCTTGTTACTGTTCTTATTCCCTGTTTGTTCGCACCTCTGCAGCGGGATTGCGCGAAGTTGATGGCGAGGTCATGTTCCGACGTGAATCGAGTGGACGCCACAAAAAGGTTTGGTGTGCTGCTTCGTTGCTGGCTTCAGTTCCGTTGGAGAGAGCGCTGTCTCCTCTAGGCGGAGACTTGCAGCCAGCAACGAAGCAGCGCCATTGGAGAAGGTAGGTGTGTGTTCGGTTAGCATCCGCACTTTATTCAACTTCGTCGAAGGAATTGGGTCGGCGAGGCTAAACTAGGCGCGGAAATCGGGGAAAGAAGCGTAACGACTATTCCTGCTCCCTTGGGCGATAGCCGAGTGTTTCGGTCCTATACTCATGTCTTGTAGGCGTTGTGGTAGTGATTGTCTGTGTGTTTCTCCTTGTTTGTTGGAAGACAGTAATGTTGCGCGCTCACTCCTGCTTTCACAGGGGAGTGCTTGTCACGGGACGGAGAGTCCAATGCTGGAAGGGTTGCGGGAATCGGAGCTGGTATTCCTCTTCGGCATCCTCTCCTCCTTTCCGCATCGGCACCCATATCGAGAACATACACGACCCCTCCATTCCCTACGTGCTCGTCGAAACGAGTTTTCTCACAAGGGGTAGCGAATGAGGCTTCTTTTGACGACCAGTTGCAAAACCGGGCATGTGCATTCATATACTGCAAGCGGTTGAGGACACAATTCGCAGTTACGGCGCGATTCCCGTTTCGTTGGGCATGCTTGACGGAAACGTATGACATCGTTGTGATTGGACTCAGAAGAGTAGATTCTGCTGGGAATCACGTCGGACGAGCTGAAGCAGCTGTGCACTGTCAACAAGCGCGGCGTCTGCTGCAACCGGTCCTTTTCCCTCATTCGTTTAATGCACAGGAACAACATCGCTCATCTTGCAACCCAGAATACGACGGCCTTCGTCACTCCCTCAGCTGCTTTGTAGATGGAACCAATCCACTGTGACATAGACACATCAGCGAAATGGTTCACATTCCGACCGTGATGTCGGGCGAAGTGGCGTGCGTCGATTTGGACTCGCCCTCCAAACTGAGCGTGCACTCGGATCTGTCGTCGATTCAGGAGACGGAGTCCATCGTTTTTAACCCATTTCCGAGAGTAAAGCATAGCTCGTGTCGACCGGCTTCCATCCCTACCAGGACATCAACCGCTCCCTGTCCTACCTGCGCTCCAACAACGTGAACGTGCTCACCTACCAGAGCGACATGGTTCCAACGACACTGGGGTGTCAATCGTGATTGCCGCTTCCTCTTCTGACAAATAGGAAAGTGAAGTCGCCGCATGCCATTCAACAAGAGGCGCAACTTATCCAGGAGCTCGATGCGCAACGGCGATCCCACAGACCGTCAATCGTGTTCGTTGGGGCCCCACCCTCCTTCACCCAAGAACAGATCCAGCAGGATCTGACGATGGCTCACGCAGTCGCGTTGGAGAAGCGCGTGCCGGAAGACAGTCTTGTGCGCTACATCCAAAGAGTGCCCGTTTTTGGAATGCGTCAACTCTAGGAGTTGTACAAGAGCAGGTCCGTGAACGCGAAGCAGGCGTTTCAGGAGGCACTTCAGCGAAACGCCCAAATCGCATCCAAAATCGCGTGTTCGTTCGTCACGCGCGATTCCTCGTCTTTCCAACCCCTTCCCGCGTTCCCAGAGCCGGTTTCCACGACGTACTCCATTTGCAGCATTGGAGGGAAGAAGAGCGAGAGCGACCCGAGCGTGTCATACCGCATCGTGGAGATGATGAAGAACTACGACATGGCGGCGGAGAAGAACGAGAAGATCAGCGCGGTGATCGACGACGGTGGCGTCGGCGGCGAGGCGTGAGGCGTAGTGATGAAGACGATGGTGCAGTCCAAACTCACCTACAGCGAACATGAGAGCTGCTGGGAGCGGCGCGTGGGCAGGCTGGCGCGGCGCTATCAGCTTGACCTGAACTTCCCGTCGAACTTGTAGGTGGTTGGATGGGTGGATGAGAGGCAGACCCCCGCTGTCGACGCCCAAGCCAGGCGCGCCCGTGTTCATCACCTCCACGTACCTCACCACCGTGGCGTCGCTGTCGCCCCACAGCCACAGCGTTCTCCACGCCCATGCCTCCACCGTCATGAACCACTCCTTCCTTCTCTACCTGTTGTTCACCTCGCTCACGCGAGAAGCCCCGCCGTTCCACATCATGGTGCGTGGCGTCGACTCCTCGTCGCAGCAGATCACCGACATCGCCAAGCACATCGGAGACCCCGAAAAGGGGACCACTTTTGTCAGTGGAATGAAGACTCCTGAAATGACGTTGCTGTTCGACGAGAGCGGCACGCTGGTGAGGAGTTTCGTTGACGATGACTTGATGAAGCGCGTTGGATGCGCGTATGTCAAGAAACATGCCGAAATGATCAATGTCAGAATAGGGAGGGGTTTTGACGTGTAGAAGTCGTCCATTCTCATCACGGACGGCGGCGTCAACAGGGAGACCATGCAGTACATCGTCAAAACATGCCGTGTTTCCGGAATTCCGCTCTTTTCCGACTTTTCAGACATCGGGTGCTTTGACGCGGCGCTGGAAACAGGCCTGTTGTCGTCGTCGGACTGGTCGGTGCTGAACGAAACTGCCGTTGTGGCGCTGCTGCGCAGTCTGAAGAAGGAGGAGGAGAGGAGGGAGTGGGAGGCAGAGCTGAGGAGCGAGAACGCGACGGGCGAGAGCGTGCGGGGTTTGGTGGAGCGAGTGGTGGGCGGGCTGAAGAGCTGCTTTGTGGGCGAGAAGGGGAAGGTGGGGGAAAGGAGGGGTGGTGAGGCATAGGGTCGGACGGTGCTCCTGTCGCTCAGCAATTGGGGACAGTGGATCGTGACGCTGTCGGAGCAGTCCACGGATGTCGTGTGGATGAAGGGAGACAACCAGGGCGTCTTCCTGAGTGGGGCTTGGAGGAGAGCGTGAGGAATAGATGCTGCCTTCGAGAGCGGGTTCCTCTGGGGGATCATGAACCAGTATCCGATCGACTTGTCGATTAGCTTGGGCTACATTGTGCAGAAGGAGGTGACGGAGAGGCGTTGTATCTTTAGTCGTGATATCAGTAGTGCGTGCTTCGCGAACCAGATCATGAAGTACATGACGGGCATTAGCAGCAACGATTGCTTTTGAGGTGTTTGTTGCAGCATTATGTGAGGATGGAGCGTTGTATAGGAATAGAGCCATCCCGCGTTGTTGACTCCGCCATTCTTTTCCTTCTACCGAATGAGCGAGTCGGTGGTCTTTTCGACAAACCCTGAAGAGTACATATCTCGGCTAGAAGAATACGCGAATCAGAACCTGTTCGATCCGAGCCAGTTTTCCTTTGATTCCAATTTGGAATACCTGAATCAGCTCGTCCTCATTGCGAAGGACTGTGCGAAGAATGACAAGATGGAGGACGCCTACATCGGCTTTCGTCGCTATCAGATCGTTTTGAACATACTACAGAAGCACAATCTTTACGACCCCAACGATCCCAGAATCGAATCGCTGAACAGGGTGAGATTCCCCTCTCTTCTTCATTCGTAGAAATGCGCACAGATATCGAGTATCGTGGATGCCGTACGCAAGAAATTGGAGGAGAAAGTGACGACCATTATCGCCAGTTCGCACAGTGCCTCCCTTCGTGCTTCCTCATGGGTAGATGCGTGCTACGACTCGCGTACAACGGCCCATTCGAGAGCACAGAGCAACCAACTCGAGATGAGTACTCACAAGGCCACAAAGAGTGACAACGTCTCCGTAAATGTGTTGCCTCCACTATGCACAGCATCCACGCCTTCGCTAAACGCTTCGAGGCCTCCATCCATGAGGCACTCCATATCGAGTGATTCGCAGGGAAATCAATCCGAGGAGCGGATCCACTACGTGCTGTCGAATCTGAACAGCATTCCGGACGTGCGGGATCAGCGCATTCACGTCGGTCTTCCCCTTCCTGATAACGAACTCGAGTCGTTGTTGTCCTTAGTACGTGTTGCTATGTGTGGTGATGTGTAGGATGAAGAGTAGGTTTCTCTGTTTTGCTTTTTGTTTGTGTTGCACACGCGTCTTGTTTGTGATGGCAATTCCGAAGTGGTTTTATACTCGAAAACGATCACTGGTCATTCTCTTATGTCTGTTGCAGTTCTATATCTCGCTACCCTTCACTGATGGAATGATCTGTTCTCTTCGGTGCACACCGCTCCCTCCCCTCCTC
>ERZ780157.2624-NODE-2624-length-16433-cov-3.998779_pt1 | contig 16433 bp, 19 predicted proteins | sample MGYA00511169_ERZ780157 | MGnify/ENA primary metagenome ERZ780157 (study PRJEB29588, sample SAMEA1965149) | human gut metagenome | biome: human gut; feature: human-associated habitat; material: faeces | place: Denmark | collected 2008/2010 ... | reverse complement strand
TGTATTGGAAGCAGGAGTTGTGTTCAGTTCGTGGAGTTCGTTGTGCGAGGTGTGTTCTTCTCCTTCCTGTGACGTGTAGACTGTGATGTGCTGAAGACGCTGGAGGTGGGCAAGAAGAAGGAATACGCTGCCTGTTTCTATGACTGTCACGAACTGAGGATTGAGAGTGAGAATCATAACGAGTGGATGATGGAATAGACTTGAGTGCTCTGGAGCGAATCGAAGTGGGAGCGGAGTGCTTCTCCGAGGTGATAACAGTGTCGATTTCCAGTAAACCCCCATTCGTGAAATGACCTATAGACCTTCCGAACCTCACTGAGATGCTGTTTGGATTATTCGCATTCCACGGCGAATCCTTCGGGCGGGCTGATAACGACATAAGCTTCACCAGTCGGTTCGTGATGCAGGGTGAGTTCTTTGAGGAGAGACTAACGAGACAGACCTTCCGAAGCTGCAGGTGATGAGAATGATTCATAATGGATGCCATATTGGTACGGTTCTTGCGAAGAGTGTTGGATTTGTTGTGGGCTGACGAATAGACGTGAATGTGGATATCCACCGTTCTGAGCTTCACGTCTGCTTTGAGCTAAGGATCATGCTGGTGGAGAGTGAGATCCGCTAAACAGGATAATCGATAGATTCTCCAAATGTGGAAGCTTTAGCCAAAAGATGGGCGAAGGTTGTCATTCTTCTTTCTGCTGACCTGTAGATGGCGTAATTCTGGTGTGATCACTTACTCCTGTTGTTATCATGAACTATCAATTCATCTATCCATTATCTGTTTGTTTCCACTCTTATCCACTCATTTGGACGCCATCCACTCCTTTCAGCTTCCACCCTTTCCAAACAACTTCCCACACCATTCCCTCCATAATCCAAACACACGTAACACTCCACTCACAGTGCAGCTCAAAGCGCAACTCAAAGTGCAACTCACAGCGCAACTCCCCCATTTCAAACAAACACTCGAACCTAAATCAACTCACAAATCCATCTTCAGCAATCTCTCCTTTTGCCTCAGGTTGTGTCGGTTCCAAGAGCGGTGAATCTTCTCCTCCTCGTTCGCCTCTCTCAGCGCTCCGTTGAAGTCGCTCACCCACACCGTCGGCTTGCTGCCTCGACTCAAGTCCAGCACCGCCATCTTGCACCCGTACTTCTCCTTCCCGTTCGCTTTGAAGGCTGCACGTCACACCACACCACCACACCCACTCTTACCCACCGGGAGACCCACGCGCTTGATCTCGGGCTGCTTCTCCTGCTTTCTGCGACGAATCAGACGGTCCACCTCGCGCATCACCTTCACCTCGTCGTCCTCCTCGTTCAGGAACACGAAGCGCGGCAGGTTGCGCGGCAGGCTCTTCACCTCGCGACGCTTCTCCGCGCGCTTGTAGTCCGCGGGCGGGAAGTCGCGGTACTCGTACTCGAACACGTCCTCGCTGTCCTCGATCTCCTTCACCGCCTTCTCCGTGTACAGTCCCGCCTTCTTCTTGCCCTCGCGTGCCTTCATCAGACGCAGGATCGCGTTCACGCGCCCCTCGTCGAAGCCGAACGACTGCGAGATCTCCTTGGGGTGGAGGCCCTGCTGGTACATGCGGTAGATCATCTCGCGGTCCTTCTCGTGCACGTACACCTGACCCGAGTACTCCAGCGCGTCCACGATGTGGTGGTCCGCGTTCGCGTCGTCGTAGAAGGGCGTCATTCGCTCCGCGCGCGCCTCAGCCTCGTAGAAGCGTTCCTGCATGGTGTCGAGGGCTTTGACGGGGTCTTCGGGGTGTTCGTAGGGGTCGTAGTGGGGCAGTTCGTCCATCTCCTTGTCGGGTTTAGCGTTCTTCTGTTCCTCTTTGTTTTCTTCCTTTGGTTCTTCCTTGTTTTCTTCCTTCACTTCTTCTCCCTCCTTCACTTCTTCCGCCTTCTTCTCTTCACCACTCTCTCCCTCCTTCGCCTCTTCCTTCACCTCTTCACTCTTCTCACCCTCACCCTCCTTCTTCTCCCCCGACGCTTCACCCTCACTCTTCTTCAACTCCTCCAACTTCTTCTCCGCCTCCCTCAACACCTTCGACGACTGCTGCAGCAGCTCCAGCGTCTCCAACTTGTCCGGCGGGATCAGCTGGTTCGCCTCCGCCTCGTGTCGGTTGAACGTGTCCATCAGGTACTTCTCGATGCCCTCCTCCGTGTCCACGCCCAGGTCCTTCAGCATCTTCTCGGGATGCTCCACCGAATACCCCGTCATCAACTCGCTCACGATCTCGCCGTCGTTCTTGTGCTGCTTCCAGCGACGCAGATAGCGCTTGTAGAACTCCTTCTTGCTCAGGTCCTTCGGCAGCCCGATCGCCTCGCGCGACGCCTCGATGTCCTTGTCCGTGATCACCAGCTTCTTCAGCTCCGCCTTGTCCTTCTCCGACACCTCCCGGTTGATCGCCTCGTCGAACTCCTCCATGAATTCCTTCTTGTCGCGCGCGTAGTTCGGGAACGCCGAGGGGCGGCGGCGTCTCGCCACCACGAGCGAGCCGTCAGCCATCACGCCCATCTCCGTGTCGCGCAGCGGCTTCGTCGGGTCACGCTCCATCTCGTCCATCTTCAGGTCCACCGCGATGTCCGCCTGATTCACCTCGTTCTCGGACGCTGCCGGTGCGCGCGTGTTCAGAATCGTCTGCGCGATCTTGTCCTTGTTCGCGAAGAGGTCATGATTCAAGCTCACATCGCCAGCGCCCTGCGCCTCCTCCTTCTCCTCGCTCGCCGCCTTCTCCATCTCCGGCGTGATCACCTGCACGCCCGTGTTGTACAGGCCCAGCACCTCGTCCTCCGTCAGGCGACCGAACTTCTCGAACAGCTCCAGCTCGTGCACCAGGTTCAGCTTCTCCTCCTCGCTCAAGTGCTTGCCCAGACGCTCCGCGCCCACCAGCGGGTTCGCCTCCTCGTCCTTCGTCGCGCGCCGCGTCTGCGAGGTCTCTCCATGCGACAGCTCGTACAGCGACGCGCCGTCCCCCGTTCGCTTCATCGTCTTCCCGCTCTTCGCCAGCAGGTACTCCAGGTCGTAGTCCTCGTAGCGCGTCTGCCGCAGACGCTCCAGCTCCTGCTGCCGCGCCTGGTACAGCTTCTCCACCGGGATGTCCACCACTGCCATCGCGTTCAGCGAGGCGTCCACAGCAGGACCTACAGCACGCTTCGTGTGACGCGCCCGCAGCGACTGCAGCGACTTGCCCTTCACGCTGAACGCGCGCTTCTTCTCCGCGGGGAGCGTCACGCTCGTGTCCACCACCTCGCCCGCCTTCACGCCGATCGCCTCGCGGATCTTCGCCACGGCGCGCGCCTCCTCCTCGCGAATGCGCTTCGCCTCCGCCGCCGCGTCCTTCTCGATAGGGTACTCCAGCGCGCCGCTCTCGCGCTGCAGGTGCAGCTCGCGCAGACGCGCGTCGATCGCCTCGATGCGGTGCGTGTCCACCCACGGCTCCGCGTTCCCGAACTGGCGGTGGTCGTAGCCCAGCACCATGCGGCGGTGCTCCTGGCGCGTGCGGCGCCCGTACGCCTGCTGCAGGTCGCGGTGCACCTCGATCTCCGTCTGCACCGCGCCGCCGGGCACCAGCGGACTCGCCGCCAGGTAGTCGCCGTCCTCCGTTATCTCCTGCAGGTCGTTGCTCCCCGGCTCCTCCGGCGTCGGCTCGTCTGCCTTCGTCTCCACGGTCGTTTCGCCCGATTTGGAGCTGATCACCTCGCCATCCTTGTTGGTGATGATGCCCGCAGCCAGGTCGTCCTTGTCGTCGTAGTCCACCAGATCGTCCTTCACGGTGAGTACGAGTGGTGTATCCGGCGTGTAGCCGTACATCGTATCGTTCGGGAAGTACACGCCCGAACTGGCGAGGTCCTGCTCCTTCTGACTCGGGATGGTCTCGACCACCTCGACCCTGTGTCCGAAGGCGTCCTTCGTCACTCTTCGCTTCGTCGTTGCGAACTCGTCAGGCATTTCCTCGCGATCCTCCTCAAACACGGGCACGTTCTCCTCCAGCTGGTCCTCCGTCAGGTGCTGGAGATAGTAGCGCGGATCGCGGTCCTCTATGGTCAGCGGATGGTTATCAGTGAGACGAGTCATCACTGTCTTCACGTTCTCGTCCTTATCCGACATTCTGTCATTTGTGGGAGCATTCGGGTTATTTGTAGCCACCGTGGTGGCAGCGGCCACGTTATTCCGTCCCGCCTCCACTCTGGGCTTTCGGTTGCGTCCCTGTTTCCTTCTGTCGTTCCTGCCTCTCTTTCCGTTTGTGTTCTTTCCCGTACTAGGCGTGGAAGGCGTATTTGGAGTTGCGGAAGTAGCTACAGCTTTTGCTGTCATGGCCTCGTTCGGCATTGCTTCGCTAGCAAAGAAACGCGCATTGGCCACCTTCGTCGCTGTCCTTAGAAGGGATGGTAGTCTCCGGAGTACTGCCTATTCGGTTATGCACAAGCAGAGCTACAAGTACTCCTGAACTCATTTGTAGACCCACAGAGTGCGAGAGAATGGAGAAAAGGGGGTGAATTGATTGTGGAATTCCCAAGGTGTGAGGGAAATGAGAAACAGGAATAGGGCTTATTCCTGCCAATCGTGCGTATGAAACAAGCAGGCCTTAGTGATAGGGCATAATGGTTCCACGGACAATATCGACGTCTATGTCGCGAATGTACTCCATCCCGTTGTTTGCAGCTACAGAGAAGCGAAGAGCCCACTACACATCACAGGAGGAGGAAGGACCTACGTCAACGGAAATGCTCCCATTCAATAGAGTATAACTCGGCGTCACGCCGATCATCTCATTTATGAACATACGGAAGGGAATCCTCTTCTCCCTCGCCTCAAACCCCGGCTCCTTGAAGCAGCCATCGATCGTAATGTCGCTTTTCATATATTGATTCTCGGGAAGGTCCTCGTTGTCTGCCTTCATGATTGTGTCCATGATCTCCATCTTTGTCAGCTGGTCCCTATTCTTCTCGCACGCTCTCCTTCCATCTTCGCCTAACAATGAGGATGTGAAGAGAAGGAAACCGAGATAGGAGAAGGACTCATTGCGAATCAGACTCATCGTGATGGATTTCATCTTCTGTTTAGCCGACACGATCTCGATCCAGCCCGTTATCACGTCGTTTACAGTATATCTACGTGTTACATGACGACACAAACCAAACATCGTGTTATCCAAGTGAACTCGGAAAGAGAAGAGTTCAAAGAGGTTTAGGGTCGTAGTCAGGGACATGGGAATGGACAACTACAATGAACTCAGGGCAGCACACTTACAGGCATGCAGTAACGAACGTAGAATGGGATCGCAAACGCTATTTCACGCTCGCTGTCTCTGTTCATGACAATGCGAATGAAGTAGCGGATTGAGGACGCAATCCCGTCATATGAGTCCATGGGTGTATTGACTCCCGAGATGCTGCACGTGAAGTCCTATACGTCACTTGGAAGCCGATTCCCATACCGAAACACCGTAGAGAATGCTCTCGCACGCTAAGTGAATACTGTCAGCGCTTATGATCTCAATATCCTCCTCGTTGGATTGCTGATGGGCGGCTTCCACTACCGCTTCCACTTCCAGGGAATTCATACGCAGTCCGCTCTTATTTAGCGCCTTTACGCTCAAATCCATGTTGAACGAGCTCTTTGATCCACCCTACTCATCATCAAACGACTACAGAGTCACGAGAAGGATCGGATACCGCTCGTCCTTTTCGTACTTGTATCCCGCAATGGTCAGTGCTTCCGTATCCAGATGGAGGGTAATGGACACGTCATCGTTCTTTCTCTTCCACTTGAGAAGGGACATGTCTTTCACCTGCTGGGAATGGGAATGGGGAACAACCGAGTGCTGTTCTTGTGTTTCTGCCAAAAGCAGGCGCGATTTCGGTGATTCCGAACAAACACGAGCAGAACTGCACCTAGTGCTTGTAAATCGCTCTCTTTCCGCTCTCGACAGTGTTCTACGCATCACCGCATCGTTGCATTCCCACCTTCATCAACATCGCGATGGTCATGGGACCCACGCCTCCGGGGACGGGAGTGATCAGACGGCACTTCTCATAGCACTACGGTTCACTTGCGGTGGAAATTGCTCACCGATTCATAATCCACATCACCACACAGATGGTAGCCGCGCTTGTCGTTGGGGTCGTCCACAGCGTTCATGCCCACATCGATGATCACGCAGCCCTCCTTGATCATGTCTCCCTTCACGAGGTTGGCGACGCCCACAGCGGCGACGATGATGTCCGCCTTCTGGAGATGCTCCTTCAGGTCAGCCGTGCGGGAGTGGCAGATCGTCACGGTTGCGTTGCGGCGCAAGAGAAGCATGGCAACCGGGATGCCCACGATGTTGCTGCGACCAATCACCACAGCGTTCTTTCCAGCAATCTCCACGTTGTAGCGGTCGAGCAGCTCGATGCAGCCCTTTGGTGTGCAGGGTACGAAGAGAGGATCACGACCCTTCATGGCAAGTTTGCCGATGTTCAGGGGGTGGAAGCCGTCCACGTCCTTCTCGATGGAAATGGCGTTCAGGATGCGCTCCTCGTTGATGTGCTTGGGGAGAGGAAGCTGCACGAGGATTCCGTGGACATCCGGATTCGAGTTCAGCTCCACGACCGTCTTCAGCAAGTCTTCCTACATCTGAGTGGGTGGGATGTTGAGATACCTCGGAGATATCCTCGGGGAAGGTGTAATCGAAAGGCGTGATGCCATCCTTCACGCACATTCTCTTCTTGCTGCGCACGTAGGTCTGCGAGTCCTTGCGCTCGCCGACGAGGATGACAGCCAGTCCGGGAGCCTTTCCCGTTTCCTCGAGCATCTTCTTGGTCTCGGCCAAACACTCGGCGTGGATCGCCTCGGCCACCTTCTTTCCGTCGATAATCTTATCAGCCATATCTCTTTTTGAGGGAAATGGGGAACGCGGAATGAAACTCCCGGGAGGGGAGAAGGGGATGAAAGGGGGAGAGAGGAAGTGAAGGGAGGATGGGAGGATTGGGGTGGAGGGAGAGTGATGACAGTGAAGAGGTTCCTGAAGTCCGGTTTGCTGTCTTTGAAACAAGGTATTAGCAACTGCTATTGTAATAAGAGTAACGACAAGTGTGATTCAGTATCCAAACACCATCAACTAACCAGCCGTTGACTCCCTTCTCCAGAGACTAAACTGACGAGCAAAGCCCTGCAACTACTGAAGCAACTTCGCAAACTCCTCCGACACATCTACTCTTCATCTCACCCAACCACCCTCACTCTTCAGCTCCGTGCTCCTCTTGTACTTGAATGCCCAATACGTCAGAATGACATTCCGAAGATTCTCCACATCTACCCATCACTTCCCCTCTCCTCAACCACTCTCGATAACAATGCGACTCGGATAGCACAAGCTCTGGCTGAAATACCACTCCTTCGTCTTGCCGATCAGCGATGTCAGTTTGCCGATCAGCGAAGTCAGTTTGGGCAGGTCTATTCCGTCAATTTCATCTCCATTTCACACTCCGCATCACCAGCTCACTGGAACCGCTGGTGCATGCGAGAGCGTAACTCCCCAGCACAATCGATTCCAACTCAGGCAAGTCTATTCCCTCACCCTCCCGACAAAAAGCCACTCTCAAACACCGCGTGAGAGCACTGATGGAACGCATCCTCGCCGAGCGTCACGGTCTTCAGTGAGGGCATATCTAGTCCTTATCGAACAAACCCAAGTCCACCCTTCAGTTGCAGCGAGGCGTGGTAGAACGAATAGCACCGATCCTCTGTGTCACCCACCTCGATCACCTCCAGCGCATCCACGTTCTCAATCTCGCACACCGTGTAGTCCGAGAAGGACAAGTGCCCCTTAATCCGCAGTTCCCTCAGCTTCGGACACTGCTTCACGAAGAAGCGACGCTTCGGATTGCCCACATACATACTCTTCGAGAAGCTCTTCTCTTCAATCACGACGGACTCCAGTTCCTTCATTCCAACCAGCTTCACCACCTCCGTCTGCGTGAAGCACTCCTTCCCGATGCTCAATCCACGCAGCAGAGGGAGAAAGGACAAGTCCAGCGATTGCCACGCCTTGTCGTTACAGCACGCGTCGCTGATCGTCAGGTCCTGGATGTGGTTGTGGAGCTGCAGCGTGTCGCTCCCCTTGGGAACAGTCACCATTCGCCGGCTCTCCTCATTGTCCACCCAGTCGCCGCTCGTGAGGACCGCGCCGCTTCGGGCGTACTGCGTTCCGCTTCCCCACCGCTTTCCGTCCAGCAGTTCGCCCTCATAGTCCGTCGCGTGGATGTCGGGGAAGTAGCTGCGCCCGTAGCACACGCTCGTTTTACTGATTCGGAAGCCTTCGTACGTTTCGTTGTTGTCCTTGTCATACAGCACACCCCAGCCGAAGGGATTACCACCGATAGCGTCTCCCTCCCAACGATCCCCTTCGTTGTCCAGGTCGATAATACGGTTGTGTTCGATCTTCGCCAGAACAGTCTCATTCACGCGCAGCAACTGTCTCTTCTCCATGTCAGCCACGATGATAATCTCGTCATTCACCTGAGCCATGCCATGGTCAGGGAACTGAATGATACCCTTGTGGAACACGAAATCCGTTCCTTTCAGTGTGAACGAGTAAAACGCAGAGGAAAACCGGTTGAGAGAGTTCAGTATCGTTTCTCTTGGCAAATGCAACAGTCTACGTGTCAATCCGTGTATTCGCACAAACTCGTCGAGTTCCTCATCATTTCGTCCACTCTGAATGTCGGATTCTTCAGCCATCGTTTCCATCTACTTATATAACGAGAGGATGAGTCATGTGGGTCAGTTAGTAATGAATAATGGGGTTAGGGGGTATCGTGAAATTGGGTCGTGCCCATTTGGTTTTCCTGAACGAGGTGCATTCCATTCGAAAAGAAGGTGAATTTCGTTTGATAATGCAATCACCACTGCATTGCAACCGGGAAGAGGGAGCATTGAAACCCAACCCCATTCTCAACTCCCCGTCATTCTACATAGCCCCTTCCAGATACATCCACTATGAAAGGAGCTCACATTTCCATTCTCTCAGCCATGAGGATTATCACTGGAGACGAAACGGGACTGATCAAGCAGATTCTAATCGAGAACAAGCGAATCGTTGCCACTGAAGCGAATCAACTGACATCTAGCAGCGTTGGGGAACGCAGAGTCGGCAGAATTCTGTGGAGTGTATGGCGTGGGCCGGTGAGGAGGGAAGTGAAGAAAACGAGCTGGGTGTTGCTTTGGGGTAGTTCAACTCGTTTTCACAGTTGATGAATAGAAATGGACACATCCAAGTGTGGGATATCGACCAAACGGAAATGGTGAAGGAATACACGGGTATGGAGGGAACTCCGCGTGGACTGGGCGTTTTGAGAAACAAAGAGTTGCTGTTGTTCTTTTCATATTAGGACATAGTATGAGACATTTCCTGTCTTGCACGGAGGAGGGAAACGTGTATCTCTTCAAGTGGGATGAGGAGGAGTGCGTCGATAGTGTTTCTGGTACTTTGCTTCGGTGATCACTAGTTTGACGTCAAGGGACCGGTCAGCAAGATGCGTCTCTGTCCATACAACAACAACGGTTCTTTCGCACCACTCCTGTAACTCGTAGTCTTCGCCGTTGGCGGTCGAGAGAATGACCTGGCCCTCTACGACATCGAGACCAAGGAAGCGGTGTTCCGTGGTCGCAACGTGCCCAACGACTTCTTGAGTCTCCGCGTGCCAATTTGGGTGGCGGACATGCAAGTGAGAACACATCGCTCCATTGACCTCTAGTTCCTCGCCTCCGACGGCTCCACCCACAAGCTGGCGGTGGTCACAGGTCACCACCAGGTGCGTCTGTACGACACGCGGGCGCAGCGCCGTCCCATCCAGTCGACGGGTAATCGATACACAGTGAGCGTCACGCGTAGAGATTGGCGATCGTCCCTTTACGTGCTGCCGCGTGTCGCACGACGATTCGACCCTGTACGTGGGCGATACGACGGGTCGCGTGAGTCGCGTGGACCTGCGCACGCTTCGCATGACGGGCGTGTACAAGGGCAACACGGGTAGTGTGAGGGACATCGCGATTCACCCCACGCTCCCGCGCCTCGCCACGGTGGGTCTGGACCGCATCATGCGCGTGTTCGACAGCGAGACGCGCCAGCAGCTGCATCGCGTGTACTTGAGACAGCAGCTGAACGCCGTGCTGTTCTCCAGCGAGGAGGAGGTGCAGACGTTTGCGAAGGAGGAGGAAGAAGAGGAAGAGGATTCTGGTTCTGAGTAGTTTAGTTTATCGCGTCTTTGTTTTATCCATGGGTATCGAGGAGGTGAAGGTGCGTATTGAGGAAGAGGGTAACCACCAGTCCTTCGTGCATTCTTGGCTCATTGTGTTGCGGACTCTGTTCCCCTTCTTTGTGAGCGGAATCGCTACGGGCGTCTTCTTCGTTTGCCTCTTTTCATAGTTGTGTCCAGAATGGCTGTTGATCCGTAGTTTCCCTGGAACTCCCGATCCCTCCTTCTTTGGAACGAGCCGTAATGAAACAAAGAGTGGCAGTAGTGGAAACGACGAAGAAGGAGAACATGAGGAGGATCGTCCGGAACCTGAGGGAAAGGAGCGAGATTTGAATGAGAAGAAGGGCCGTGCTGCTGGAATCGGCTTTTGGTTGAATGCCTTCACGGTCTGCTTTATTGTGTATATTGTTGGGATCATGCTGAGTCAACGTAATAGCGTGATGGTATCTGTGATATGCGTAGAATACGGGTTTTCCACCTCAAGGCTCCTGACGCACGTTTTTCCCCGTGAGATGGCGTTGATCAAGCGCATCAGTTCGCTGGTGTTTCATATTTGATGTCAATGGGCTGTTTGATGGAACAAGGGAAGATAACGAATATTACTCCAAAAACAATATTCAGCAAGTGCAAAAATGTGCTCGAATCTTCATTTACTGTCGAAAGCGGTCGGTCGATGTGAATGAAACGGTGGGATTCTTCTTCTCAGTGGCAACACGCACTGGTCTTCCTCCTCGTCTCCTTGGTCGTTCTTCCGTCTCCGTGGGTTTGGTTTCCGGTTTCTCTTCCGTTTCAGTTGGCTTTGTTTCGGTGACAGCATGTTTCTCTTCTTCAACGGGTTTCTCTTCTTCAACGGGTTTCTCTTCTTCAACAGGCTTCTCTTCTTCAGCAGGCTTGTCTTCTTCAGTAGGCTTCTCCTCTTCCACTGGCTTCTCCTCCTCAACAGGCTTCTCCTCCTCAACAGGTTTCTCTTCTTCAACGGGCTTCTCCTCAACCACAGGCTTCTCGTCAACGTCGGCAGGTCTCTCTTGAGCGGGAGTCTCTTCGATCTGAGTAGGCTTCTCTTCCTCAACCGGCTTCTCTTCCACCGGAGCCGCTTCTGATTCAATAGGATTGCTCTCTTCGGTGGGCTTCTCCTCTTCAACTCGCTCTTCGACAGGTTTATCCTCTTCCACTGGCTTCTCCTCCTCAACGGGTTTGTTCACGTCTGGCTTCTCCTCAGCTTCAACAGGTTTCTCTTCAGTTTCAGTTGGCTTCTCTTCCTCAACAGGCTTGCTCTCAACTTCCACTGGCTTTGTCTCCATAACTTCCACTGGTTTCTCTTCTTCAACAGGCTTGTTCTCAGCTTCCACTGGCTTCTCCTCAGCCACAACTGGCTTCTCCTCCTCAACAGGTTTTGTCTCCTCAACCGGCTTCTCCTCCTCAGTCACTGGTTTCTCTTCCGTTTCAGTTGGCTTCTCCTCAACCGGCTTGTTCTCAACTTCAACCGGCTTCTCTTCCTCAACCACGGCTTCAGCCGACACCTCCTCCGCCACCACCAACCGCTCTTCGCTCCTCGCCGCCTCCGCGAGCTCGCGCTCTCTCAGCTCCTTCAACGCCAGCACCACATCCGCCGCGTCCTTCACAACCACCACCAAATCCCTCTTCATATGGTGCACCACCACCTTCTCGCCCTCCGCGCTCACCTCCCCGCACTCCTTCAGAGTCAGCTTGCCCCAGCGCCGCAAGTGATACCACTTGCGCTTCCACTGCAGCTGGTACCTGCACACGCGAAGAACGCTCGAGTGCGTCTTGCCGCCGCGACATTGCTTCTCGCAGCGCACGCCGCTCGTCAGCGCGTCCAGCATCGCATTCACTATTCATAATCCAGCACGCCAGCACCACACCTCGAATACGCTCCTCCTCCTTGCGCTTCTCTTCTGCGATGCGAGCCTCCTCCGCCTTGCGCGTCTCCTCCGCTAGCTGCGCCTTAATCTCCGCCTCCTCGCGCTCCAAACGCTCGCGCTCCTCCTGCGCCTGTCGCTCCTCCTCCTCACGACGCGCCTTCTCTTCCGCTTCGGCGCGCGCGCGCTCTTCTTCCAGACGACGACGCTCCTCCTCTTCCTTCTCCATCTCCTCCTTGCGCTGTCTGAACAGCTCCTCGATGCGCTGCTGCTCCTCTTCTTCCAAGATACGCTGACTCTCCACCTTCTTACCGTCCTGCACCTCCTTCGTCACTCGCACAGCGAATTCCTTCTTGGCGCGTGAGAGCACCTCCTTATCCTTTCTCTCTTGCTCTTCGAAAATGAGGGCAGCTTCTTCGTTCGCCTTTTCGGCCTGGATTCTGTACTGTTCCTCCAACTCCTGATGTCGCTTCTCCTGCTCCTCTCTCACCTTTCGTTTGCGTTCTTCATTCTCTGCATGTCGCAGTTGTATTAGCTCCTCTCGGGAGAGACCCGATTCCGCAGTCACAGCGCTGTCATTCGGATTTGTAGCTTCCTCGCTTTCACGATCATCCACGCGTTCCCATCGCGTGTCCATATCCTACCCATAACTGCAGAGTAAAGAAACACACCATGCCGTCCTTCGCGGCACATTCCGTCTCATGCCTCTGCATGTCCTCCTCGTCGACCACACTCCCGCACACCGAGCACTTCATCTTGTGTTTTCCCAAATCACTTAACCGTAACCCGGCCGAATCCAACGCCCACCTGGTTTCCATTCAAATAGCAGACGATCCTCCGAGATGGAAAAAGAAATGGGACAGAAAGCGATCCAACGAATCAAAGAAAAATGGGCCTACACGGGAATCGAACCCGTGACCTCTCGCACCCTAAGCGAGAATCATACCACTAGACCAGCAGGCCTCCACAAACCGCTCCAAACGGGACCTCTATCACGCTCCAGCGACAGGACAACGCTTCCCCCAGTATTGTCCATGTCTAGCGAGAAGTATTCCTCCACCGATTTCATCAAGTCTGTTTACGGCAGACCCGTCATCGTGAAGCTCTTCAGCGGAGTGGTTTACAAGGGTTCGCTTTTGTCCGCCGTGTTGTTGGAATAGGCATCCTGGGCAGCCTCGACGGATTCCTCAACGTGGTGATGGAGCAGGCCGAGGAGTATGTCGATGGAGAGTATAAAACCAGATACAGCGACTGCTTCATTCGCGGTAATAACAGTAGTCCCGCTGCGCTGTCGTTATACGTAGTTATGTACATTGCTCCTGATGATTCATAATTTGTGTTCTATTGCCTGTTTCTTATGAGTACGTGTTGTCCGTGCAATAGAGCGCGCTTCGCGAGGACGGCTGCCGTGAATCGAATTAGGGGACATATGGCGCATCATTAGCGTACCCTGAACCAACAGCCACACAGCCATTATTTCTTCCTCGCAGCGTAGTGAAGTGTAAGTTGGCGTGTCTGTGTGGACAGACTGGTGCGCACTTGCGACAGAGTTGACAACCAGTGTGTTTTCTCTTACTGTAGTGCGTAGAGTGTTTTCTCTACGTTGAGTGTTCGAACTGCTCAATAGTGATGGACGTTTAGTAATGGAGATTATAACCCTCGTTTAGGTCGTCGAAGTGTCCTGGACCCGATGTGAACACATGATGATACTTGTTGTTTGCCGTTTACCCGTCAGACAGACTCATGGTGAATGAAACACGTTCTGATGTTCACTCTTGCCTTGTCAGCCTTTCGCTCATTCTTTGTAGAAGCTCGTCTTTTCGATGTGTGTTTGTTGCAACAAGAACGTCACAGACTTTCCATTGCATCATAAACTACGAGATAGCTACACATCAGCCCCTTCCCTCAGCACTACATGTCACTCGTATTCACCTCCTTCCATGTTACTTCCATCACGATACTGTCGTTCATCATGTACCACTTGTCGCCCTCCTTTGTGCGAATACGGCGGTAGCACACATAGTGGCCTCCGTACCCCGTTCCATGGTGATGGATGACGGCGCGCAGTCCGTATAGCAGGGGCTGTCCTCCGCCTCGCTGTGCATTCGGAATCACGTACGGGTTGTACGACAGTCCCGCATCGAACAGCGGTTCTTCTTCGTGATCGAAGGAGAATATGTCGTCCACGTCCTTCACCTCGTAAACGTCCTCGCACCCATCCAGCGAATCCACGCTGTTCCTGCGCGAGCGACTGCCCTCTTCTCCGTAGGATGCCTCCTTGAAATAGAGCTCCATCTTCCGCACCGCCTCCTCATCCAGCGGCTGATCATGTCCCTGTCTCCACGACGCAACTCGCTTCAAGTGTCTCATTTCGCGCTTCTCCTCCGAGTTGCATGCTAGACTGTTCACGCGTTGAGACGGGATGGACTATTCGTAAACGATCTCGGCAAGCTGCACCTGCGTGAAGAGACAGAACTCGCGCAAATCAAACTCCATGGGGAACTCGACGAAGGCGTCTTGCTTCGATTTGAACGGGTTCATGCTAATCGTCACCATCGCTCCCACCACCCACGTCAGCATCTTCCGCTCCACGCCAACGATCAGGCAGTGCGGCGGTCTTCCGATCAGCTCGTACTTCTGGAAGGAGCCCCGCGACTCCTTCACGCCCGCGCTCTGCTTGAGGTCGGCGTCCATGTCGTGCGAGGACCGCACACGATGCAGCGAGTGCTGCAAGCGCTCCTTCAGCTCCTCCGCGTCCTCCGTGTCCTGCTTCGACAGCGACGGGTCCAGAATCGCGTCGAGCACGCCGCAGCCCTCGCAGCGCACGCCCTCCAGCTCCGTGGCGGCGGTGAAGTCGCGCAGACAGTCCAGCAGCGTGGAGTGAACCGGGTTGTCGCAGGCGTACGCCATGTTGAACTGGTGGAACAGCGCCTTGTAGCTCTGACGGCAGGAGGGGTCGAGACGCCACCACGGCGTGTCTACGCCTAATCCGATGAAGAGCGGAGCCCACTCGTGATCGGCAGGATCAACGCGGAGAAGGGTGTGTTGCGGATCTGACGCCGACAGCCGCAGCGAGAGCACACCATCACGTCGGAAAGAAGACCGTTCGTCGGGAGAGCGATAGGAACGAAGGGTTGGGGACTATCGGACAGCACGGATTGCACGCAGCACTCGAGGGACCAGCGCTGCTGCCTCGACTGATTGATGACGGCGATCTCCTTCTCCAGCACCTCCAGCATCGCCTGCACGGCCTCGAGAGCGTCCTATCCGTAACGAGAGGAGAGAGGCAAGACATGCTGGTCGTCGTCGTTGAAGCCGCTGACGCGTTCCACGAAGAGAGAGTAGAAGGAGCGAACGCTGTAGTGAAGTATGGTGGGTTTGTATGTGATGCCTACAGTTGTGACGGAACGCAACGCGCGGTACTTTCCAGCACTTCGGACAGAGCGCAGACAAAGGGACATTCGCGACGAAGACGATTGTCCTTATCCATGTCGATTTCGTATAGACAAGAGCACAGACACTCCAGTATGTATCGATCCGATGCAAAGAGCTGCAGAGAAGAGTTCAGATAGCACGTGTTGCCGAGATTCTCCAAGCCGTGGAGAATGGGCTCATGGTTCAGCAAATCTACACAGTATTACATGCAGGATCAAATTCGTCACGTACTCTTGCAATACTGGAAACAGGGTGTACCATCCGCGTGGTCTACGAATCAGTGCAGCCAGCGAGGATAACGGCAGACTCCCATTTCAAAAGGAAAAGGAGGAGTGCAGAACAAACACGGCTAAAGAGAAATTGCACAGCGCCGCTATCAGTTCATCTTTGTTTTGATCGTTGAACTGTACTGCTTCAGGATGTCTTGCAGTTCTGTTGAGGAACTTGGCTCTTCCAGTCCCATCAGTACATTATCCTTATGCCTACAGCTCACGCCACCGCGCACGCCAGTACGTTCCGGGGTGTCGGAATCTGCAATTCTCGCGCGTACACTTGCCTTTCGAGAAGTCGCGGCAGATCGGAATCTTCTACACATCAGCTCCACATCCCTCGTCTACCGTCGGCGTGGTCACAGCTACACATCATCACCCACCCCAGCGCCTACCCTTCGCAGGATCGTGGTAAAACTTGCACGCAGCGCCACGCGAGCACACGCCCTTCTCGAAGTCGCGGCACGGGAAACGGTACTTCCCATGACGCTTCTCGCGGTAATTGTTCCGCTCATAAGGTCGCAAAGCCGCTTGACTATCGACAGACCCAGCCCTGTGCCCTCGATATTCCGGTTGCGCTGGAGGTCGAACCGCT
>ERZ780157.2623-NODE-2623-length-16450-cov-3.083074_pt1 | contig 16450 bp, 24 predicted proteins | sample MGYA00511169_ERZ780157 | MGnify/ENA primary metagenome ERZ780157 (study PRJEB29588, sample SAMEA1965149) | human gut metagenome | biome: human gut; feature: human-associated habitat; material: faeces | place: Denmark | collected 2008/2010 ... | reverse complement strand
ACCACCCACACTCTTCCCTTCACTCACACCACCCACACTCTTCCCTTCACTCACAACACTCTTCTCCTCCTCGCTGTCAAACCCCAACAACTCCAATCCCTTATCCATCCCCTTCACAAACTCGCTCACCTGCGGGTTCTCGCCGAACAGCACCATCACGCGCTACACCTCACACACCCTCCACACGCCCACCTCAATCACTTCCTCCCAGTTCACCTTGTCGAACGACTCGCGCAGGTGGTGCATCGCGCTCGAGTTCATTCGCGGCACCAGATCGTGCATGTTCAGCACACTGACCACGGAGTCCGATAGCCGCGGGAGCAGACTCTCCGACACGCAAGACGGACAGGCGTAGCAGTACGCTTTGATGGACGGGTAACTCGTCTGAAGGATGAGTGAAGCGATGGCTGCCGCGCCGGCGCCCAAACTGTGACCTGTCAGCACCAGCTTGTAGTCGGGGTACTGAATGAAGGCGGAATCGATGTACGGCTTCAGGAGGGTGATCACGTCGTCCGCCTGGTCTCGCATGCCGCGATGCACCAATCCGCCATTGAGTCTGCTGGGTTGGATGATCAAGTCGCGCAGCACGTCCAGCTCCACCTGCGTACCACGAATCGACACGATAATTCTAGAATCAAGACGAAGAGGGAAAACTACTCCTTCGATGCGTGGTTCACTGCCAGAAAGCACGCAGGCTTCCCCACGGCAGCATTTGCGTTGAAGTAGAGGATGTTGCGTGGATCCAAGTGAAGTGTTGCGCAAAGACGATCGCGATCAGACGTGTACGCCCCAAGCGAGTAGGCAGACATCTCCAGCAGCTTCTTTACCGATGTCTACGCGTTATCAGCACAGAGAAGGAAGCACGGTGGACGAAAGCGGCTTCCCCTGCGAAAATCGATTATCCAAGTTGAGCAACTTGTACCAGGGCTGCTCCGACATCAATACGAGCATCACTTGAACAAAGTCCGAGTTCATCTTGTCGCCAAACGAGTCGTACACCTTCTTCAGCACGGGGACCAGTTTTCTGATTTCTAACGACATGGGCGTTGAGCACAGAGAAAAGGAGTCGGTGGGGAGAAGAAGTCTGGAGGCAACGCCCGCTCTTCCCGGAATCGCGATGCACTCACTTCCGTCCTTTCTTGAATCGAAAGCACAGCAGTGTTGCAGAGATGGGATACGGTTCATCGACGAGCATGGCAGAAGAATGGTATGAATCTGGAGCATTTTCTGCGAATCGTAAACCGCTTTGTCATGTAGGGAGAACTGGATAGGAAAGGCGTGACTCTGCAGACTCATCATCGCGTACGTCCTCCCCGCCTATTCCTGCTACAAGGATCAAAAGTCTGGAAACAAGGAGATCATCCAGAAGGATATTCGGTACTGGTGCGTCTCTCTCGGTGGAGTTCACGAGTAGGTTGGTTGTTGTTCCCGTCAGTGCCATCATCTCCTTTATCAAACCCATTTTATCAAAATAGTGAGGAAGCGAGGGGATTTCTCATGTGTAGCAATCGATGGAGCGAGCTGTACGAGCTGGCCTTCGTTCTGTTCTTTGCCCATCCGTACTTTTCCGGGTTTGAGCGCATCTACGACTTCTTCATCCGGCGTGGTCTTTTGCGGTGGGAGACGGAGATTGCCTCCTTTTTCAAGCGGATGCACGACGCCCATTGGAAGGCCGCCACGGTGTGTATCCAATACGTGATGCACTTTCTGAATTCCTGTACATTACAAATCAGCGAGATTGTTGTGTCGTTTCTCTCTCTTCACGCATAGATCGCGCGCAAACCGCCAAGCAAGCATATCAAGTAAACACGTGTTTATTGTACAATCCCTTCATCGGACTCGAAAAGGGAAACTATCCGTCACATCTCCTCTCTCCACCCACCTCGTCGAACTCGCACCACTCGCCCTCACCCCACTTCATCTCGTCGAACAGCTCAAACACGAAGCGTCTCCACCCCCGCGGAATCTGAATCACGGAGAACAGGTGATGCACGAACACGTACAACCCTATTCCTCACACACCACCAGTATCACGCACGCGCCTGTCGGAAGAGGATCGGCGACAGACGCTTCAGCACCATCAACTGCTGCTTCGTGTCCTTGCAGTACACCACCGAGTTCAGCGACTCTACGCCTCACCGCCGTTAGGCACCACTACGCACCAACTGGATGATCTTCTTCTCGTCCTCCGTCACGTCCTCCTCCACGATCGTGATGTCGCTGGGACAGATGTTCGTCTGATTGTACCCGCCCACGCTCACCTTCTCGCCGCCGCGCGCCAGGTTCGTGAAGGCAGAGCCGTCCACAGACGCCGCCTCGCTCTTCCGGAAGTGGTTACACGTCGGCAGCAGCCAGTTCTCCGACGTCACGCTCTTGTAGAAGGTGTCTTGCTTGCTGACGGGAAGGCAAATCGTGTTCCCGCTCGTGACGCCGCAATACCAGCCCTGCTCGGTTAGCTTGTCTCGAATCGACGGATTGCTCACCACGAAAGAGAGCGCCATCAGCGCGGTGCCTCGCAGCGACAAGAAATCCTCGTCCAGCGCCATGTTCTGAAGCGTCGCGATGAAGTCGAAGTGGCACTGGTTGAGAAGGAACGATTCCCCGCGCGGCTGCACCACGATGTGCGCCAGCGACCAGCAGACGGCTCTCCGGTTGGTGATACTCTCCGACGGGTCCGTCACGATCTTGCAGAACTCCACCAAGTCGATGCGCGACTGCAGGAACGCGAAGCCTGAAGAAGACGCGAAGAGCGAGCCGAGGAAGTGGGGGTGGATAACCGCGGGACGCGGTCTAGTCGTTACGGGAGAGCAAACGCATGCACTTCTGCGGAATCAGCTCCACCACGAACTCCACCGCGTAGATCACGATCTCGCCCTCCTTGCCGCGTGCGCACTCCCAGATGCAGCAGCTGCCTACACTCACATCACCGTGCCAACCGTACCGTTCTTGCACACGCGCTTCAGCAGCGTCGGAGACTCCGCCTGCTCGGGCAGCTTGCTGCTCAGCAGCGCGTAGTCGATGTTCTCGAACGACTTCAGGTTGGAGGCAGTCGTGATGTACTGCCAGATGGCCATCTACGTCTGAGGCCCACACACCACACGCACGATGCGATCCACGCCGGTCGACTTCACGTCCTCCCAGTACTTCTCGAAGAGATCGTCCTTGTTCTTCACGTCGTTCACGTCGCACCGCAGGTTGTTGTACACGATCGCCTCGCTCCCGATCATCAGAAGCACCGACGCCTCCTCTCCCTCGCGCAGCACGATCGGCTGAATGTCGCTCGTCTTCGCGTCGCAGAACACGCCTCGCACGTGCACCGTCGAGTGTTTGGTGTCTTCCCCGAAGGCGAGCATGTGCGGCGCGTTCACGTCCACCGTCACGTCGCAGTTCCTGCGTTGGCTGCGCGCGATCGACTCGATCCTCCATGGCAACTCATAGAACCACTGAACGTGCAACAGGTCGTCGCGGAGAATCGACATGGTGATGTGATATGGCGGTTGAAACCGCAGCGGTGTCACCAGCAACTCGCTATCGTTGTCGTAGTAGAAGGGAGACGACGACGCGTTGGCTGGGTTCTGCATGAGACTCGCTGTGATCACGTTCTCCATATCCACGACGTACTCGTAAATACCCGCTTCCTACAGTGAACCGAAGCGCCCAAACCTACCATGAACTCGTCGAAAGTGTCCGACACGAACTGGTGGTCCTCGCAGAGCTGGAACCCCGCGTCGGTTTGGATGAGTCGGAAGAGGAACTCTCGACACTCGGGCAGGCGGAGGAGGAACGCGATCAGCTCTTTGGACGTCTGGAGCGCACTCACCACGAGCGCGCTGTATGGTGTATTCACAAACACGTCATCGAGAATACTCGCGGCGAGGGCGGTCAGCGACTCGGTCTCTCCCACGCACAAACACACCAGCGGCAGGCACCAGATCACGAACTCCTCGTTCGCCGTCTGGTAGCTCAGCTCGCTCCGCAGGCGGTTCAGACAGTGGCGGCGAATGTCGTCGTTGCCGTGCTCGAGCAGCGACGCGAAGTACAGCCGCTCGCTGTTCATGGACTCTTCGGCGATGTGGAGGTGCGTCACGAGCAGCGCGATGAAGTCCGTGTTGAACATGAAGGAGGAGGCGCGCGAGCAGAAGGAGAAGAGCGCCTGCTGCACGGGCGACTGGTCGAGAATGGGGCGCAGTCGCAGGGAGAAGAGCAGGTGGATCGCCAGCACCGCGTAGAAGTACGCGTTGGTGTAGCGCAGACTCATCGTGCTGTAGATGCCCGTGTTGGTGGTGACGGTGCTGCGCGCCACCTGCTGCACGCCCTCCGTCACGAAGCGAATCACTGCCTGTTTGTGCTCGCGTGTGACGATCTGCGTGTCCGCCAGAATCACGATGATCAGCCACAGAGCGCACGAGCACACAATCGTCACAGAGTGCGTCTATGGTGAAAAGTTGGGGCATCCCCTACCGTGATGGGCTGTTTGATGAACGACGCTTCGTCCGTCGAGGGGACGAAAAACAGCTCCATTTCTGCCATGATGCGCGTCTTGGCGAACTCGTTGATAAACTGTGGGCTGTTGACGGTGATTAACAACAGACTGAACAGCACGTTCCAATCCCACGACCGGATGTCCTTCAAACACTCCTTCTAGCGGTGACGTGGCGAGTCGAGACCTACGTTGATGTGGCGCAAGAGAATCGTGAAATAGTGCCGATTTTTGAACAGCGTGCCGAGGGTTCGACTGAGCGTTTCCTGGTTGATGAGGTGGTGTTTGCAGAGCGTGTCGGTGATGGAGAAGGGTTGGCTGGCGCGCTGGTTGTCGCAGAAGCTGTCGATGATGGTGTGGAAGAGAACGATCCAGCTCGCGTAGTCCACCAGCTCGCTCTGCGCGCACACGCTGTGTTGGATGATGGGATAGAGATACAGAATGTTGGAGTCGATGGCGATGATGGAGTACGGAAGCGCGCTGTGACTGGTTTCCTTCAGCGAAAGGAGCAGCGACTTGGAGAGCGACTGATAGCACGTGTTGTGTGCCGAGGAGACGAAGAGATTGGAGAGCAACGACAATACCATCAGCAGACAGCGCGACAAGAACGCGATTTGCGAGTTCGCACTTTTCAACAACGGAACCAGCGTCTCGGGCAGCTTGGCGCGCAAGCTCGTCATCACCAACACCGACAGGTACGTAGTGAGGAGATTGGTGCGCGGCGCGGCACGCAGCGACGGATTGAGGCCCACGCGGTCGAGGAATATGGAGCACTGCGTCCAGAACAGCGACTGCTTGATCGGGTCCTCTTCGTTCAGCAGGTTGGGTGGCGGGACACCAAAGAGCGAGAAGAGGTTGCAGAGAATGGCGATGACGAGTTGCGGGTCGTCTTCGCTGCGAAACGTCAACACGTTGATGTAGTTGCGGAACGAGTTGAAGTCGCTCCCTGCGATCAGCAGTCCATTCCACGACCGCAGCACTGTCAGCACCGCCACGTTGGGCGAGGTGTAGAGGAGCGATTCGTCGTAGCCCTGTGCAGTGGACAGCGTGGCGTCCGATAACAGCGGGTCGATGATCACCTGCATGTCGAGAAGGAGCTTCGACTGGCGGTAGGTTTTGTCGTTGACGAAGTAGAGACAGGTCAGGAGTGCCGACTGGAGTAGCGAGGTGTCGTGGGTGAGCGTGCAACCATTCAGCAGACACGACACGCCGTCGCAGGAGATGAAGAGCTGAGGCGAGTGGATGAGGAGGCGGAGGAGCGTGTGCAGCGCGGCGCGAAACAGCGAATCTGTGGGGTCAGAGGCGATGGCGATCAGCGACCGCATGAGAGAAGGCGGGATCAGCGACGGGTACTTCTGGACATGAAGGAGGTGGATTAAACTGACTTCAGTGAAGGCGTTAACGAGGCGGAACGCGCTCTCGTGCTCTGGACGCGCGTTCTCGGACCGCTCCAGCGACTGGATGAGAAACAGGTGCGACTTGTGCGCGAACAGCGCGGTGATTAGCCCGTTCTGCTCGACGTGGCGAAGGAGGAAGCGGTGCGCTACGGCTGAGAGCGCGGACGGGTCGTTACTCATCACGCGAACGGATTCGACGGAAGACGCCAACAGCTCGCGAATCACGTACTGCTCTCGCTTCTCGTCAGAGCAGACGGCGTCTTCCAAGCGCATGGAGGTGAGCACGAGCTGGATGGCGTGCGTGTCTATCACCGGGTACTGGAGTTGCTGATGAATGAACTAATGATCACCATGGGGAAGAAGAAGCACCAAAAACAAGTCGTCGATGCGTCTTTCTCGCAGCAGTTCAGGAATGGAACGCGGCGAGATGCTCTTCTCCGGGATTCCCTTCTTTGAAAAGGGAGACTCCTGAGTCGATTTTGAGTTACGGAATGAAAAGGAGGAGCGCGCGCGACTCGCCTCACCCTCCGTCGTCTGGGCAAGCAGCCCATCCGCGCCGTTGAATATGGAACTCAGACTGTTCAGCGTCTCGCGATCCGCCACTTGGAAGGAGTTGCGAATTACGCGCTGAAAACTGGCGCTCGCTCCATTCAGCGTGGTTAGCGAAAAGGGACTCGATTCGGATTCCAGCATCACACTCAGCGACGCATTTGTGTATCGCTGGAAGGAATACAACCCCTCTCCCGTCAATCGGTCTCCTCCATCGATTGCGTTGTAGCTGTTCTCTACGACTCATCTCGCTTATGAGGGAATTACCAATGCCTTCCGGAAAGAGTCCGTAGCGCCCGTTTTCTTCCGTCTGCAGAGTATCACTACTGAATCAATGTCAACTCAATGCTGCATACTGTTTGTTTAAGATTTGATAGAAATCGGGGACAGGACTGGTGTAGTCCGAATGATCGGTCGGCTGGTCACCCGGTTGGTCGATTTGCATGGGATAGACGTGTGACTGCGGATCCGAGCGCGAACAACGCAATCTTCGCGGACACGGATGAAGAAATGACACTGGCGTTGTGTGACGCAACAAACAGCACAGCGGCAATGCAATTACAGATTAATAGTGTGTCAAACCATACTACGAGTCAGTGTGGAAATGCACCCCCACTCCCGATTCTATAAGGGGCTTCAAATGAAAAGAACCCTGCTCAAAAACAGAAAAGGGCCTCGAGTCCTCCGAATTCTCCTGCAAAGACAGGAGCTGTTTGTGTTTCCTCTTGTCCCCATTCGCTGTCGACGTCGCTTCCACAGGCTCTGCATTTGCCTTCACCGTTTCTGACTGCGATTCGGGATGTGATTCGTGTTGCGATTCTGATCGCGATTCTGATCGCGATTCTGACTGTGATTCCCTCTCCGCCGTCTTCTCTGGAGGCGGCACGCACGAAATGCCTACAACGCGAATTGAAATCTGCCCCAGCAAATCAGGTTCCTCCTCCGGCACCTTCGGAGACGGGGGCTGCGACTTCGCAAATGCGCCCAACCACAATCCTACACGCTTGATAACAAATGACAACGTGGGTGAAGAAATCCAGTGAAAACACAATAAGGATATAGAAGGAACACGGCTGTTGAGATCAACGGGAGCATCACAACGCGAAGAGATATCGGGAACCGAGCTGTCAGAAACCACAAATACAGGAAGAAGGCAAGTCCAGGAACACAGAGGGCACTCAGAAACACGCCATTCTCCATCTCAAACGGATCGCTGCCATGCTTTTCGTATTCAACGCTCTTCTCATCCTCAGTCACAGGAGGCGGAGAGAAGAGACGCAAGTACAGACCGGAGTCCATCTCCTGCTGCTGAAACGACTGGAGGAGCGACTCGTTCTCCTCGGTGTGGATCGACGACAGAAACATGTATTTGATGTTGAGGTAGAGGCGCGTGTGATTGACGGGGTGGTGGAGCGTTACCCACTCCTCTTGAATGTAGGAGGAAGAGCACGAGGGGAGGAGCAGCTTCAGCGAGACGCCGTTGACAAAGGTGAGGGTTATGGGGGTATTGAAGAACACGGACTCGTAGGACAACGGCAGATCCACCTACTGCGTCAGGGAGAAAGGAAAGGGGAACGGTGAAGGAGGAGGAGTAAATGTCGGAGTATTTGTCCGCGCTCGTGATATCCACGTTCTTTACTACGCGTCACAACAGCCACGGGCTGATACGCAACAATCCCTCCACCCAATCATCATGCGTGTCGTCCATTCGGGGATGCTTGAAATCCACAATCCTCATGTTGTCCATAGACGTCTCGCGCACGTAGAGACAGCGGTTGCACACCACGACGGGTTTTCCGTTCATTGAGCGCAGCATCGCCTTTACTCCCTTTTCGCGGACGCAGCACTTTGTGCACACGACACGACCGCAAATCGCGCACGTCTTTCCCTGAAGGCGTCGAAGCGGCTGCGAGCATATCGGACAGAGACTCGTTTCATGGTGAGGCGGCATAAGGGATTTGTACGGAGTCCCGAAAGATAATGGGGTTTCTTTGGATCACCGAATCCCACTCGATTTCTGCCAATCCCCTCTGTGGGGCCCAGGATTTGCCCCCTACGGTTAAAGTGGAGGACGCGGGCCCCTCTCTTTAAGCCACACTGGCTGGAAATGAATGCGAGTACGCTGAACGTTTCCATTGTTATTGACGGGGAGAAGCCCATCCTGACGACAGTGAATAGCGGTTTCAGTGTTGAGGAGCTTCGCGGCTTTCTCCATGTTCATGGATATTCTTGTCGGATGACCGACTAGGAGAATTACCAAATCGCCACGGACTCCGTCCAGCTTCTCGTTGACGGATTACCCACGGAGGAGCATATGATCCTCTGGATGATATGCATCTCTCCTGTTCCAACAATTCACATCATTTCGGATCCGAATATCTGCTCCGTATCGCTTCTTTACGGAGAGTGCTCTCTTCTCTGCAACTACCCATCGGCTGCCACCATGGACATTGTAGCAAATGGATTCAACACAGTAGGAGCGGACACGGATTGCTCATTTGCAGTACTTGATTCGGGAGTACGGGGATATGATGTCGCTCGACGATATTGTCATTCAACTGGGAGAGGAAGTCGTTCCGTTCACTGCCTCCCTCCAGTCGCTCGATCTCAGCGAGAACAAGCCATTCCTCTTCCAGTACCCTCCAAACGTGCTTCCAGTGTTTTCAACTCACGAATAGACGGTGGTTAACCCGTACATGCAACTGTATGCGCAGGAGCGTCGTCGCCGCTTTCAATCCGACTTGGACGTGAGGGACTTGCGCAACGACTTGGATAACGTGTTCCGTCACAACGAGGAGGTGGAGAAGCAGAACGCGGAGTTGACGTCGAAATTGGCATCGACATCGACTTCCTCTTCCGAAGTGGATGTCGCGTCGATTCAGAAGGAGAACGAATCGTTACGAGCACAGGTGGACTCGCTGACACATGAATGCGAGGATCTGCAGAAACTGCGACGCGACAGCAACACGAACCAAGAGGAGTGGAAGAAGGAGCGAGAGGAGTACAAAATGAACGCGACGGGCCTCAAGAACCAAATCGAGGAATTGGAGATCATCACGAAGGAGGACCAGCGGCGCATCGAAAACCTCTACAAGGAGTGCAGCAACCTCAGCGGCAAGCTCAACGAGTCGATGGAGCTGATGGAGAAGTACAAGACAGGTTACATGAACATGAAACGGCGTCTGGAGCACGCGGAGAAGGCGTACGCCCTCGCGCAGGCAGTGAACGGATTGAGCTCGTCGAGCGGCAGTCTGAACTGTACGGGTGTGCGTGTGTGATGACGGGTAGTCGTGATCAGCGACGAGAAGGGATCGTTGAATGACTCCGTGTTGACGCTGAAGGACGAGATCATGGAGCACGAGGCGTACAACATCGTGCTTTTGAATCTGTGTGGTAGCACTCTCGACAGGGACGTGGTGAATGGTGTGTTCTGTCTCGTGGAGAGCGGCTTCCTGCCCAAGTTGCGCATTCTGGACTTCTATCACTGCACTCTGAGGGAGGACGTGACGGACCTGCTGTACGAGTGGTCGCGCTGTTTCCCGTTCATCGACGTGCTATCACCGTTGTTGATTCGTTTGGTTGCTCTCTCGTCTTCAGCGTAGAGTACAAGGTGTCTCCCATCACCTTCTCCAAGATCCAGCACTTGCTTGTCGAGAACACCAGCGCCACGCACATTCTCGATCTGCGCTGTATGCCTCTTCCTCCTCTCTCACCATAGTGTGCGAACTGGGCGACGACGGCGCGTTGATCATCGCCGAACTTATCTCTCATCGGCTATTCCCCAACCTGACCACACTCCTCCTCGACAGTGCGTCTGGCTCTCGCTTCTCACCCCTAGACAACGACATCTCCAGTATCGGGCTGCGCGCGCTCTCCGTCGTGCTCACCACCACCTGCGTGCCCAAGGGGCTGTACGTCTTCTCCGTCACCGGCAACGCGCTCGACGCCGACGGCGTGGACGCACTCAGCACCATTCTCCGCAACAACAGCAAGCTGCAGCGTCTGTGGGCGAGCTGTAAGGGCGTGTGCGCGACTCAACGTTAGCGTGCAACCTGGGCAACGACGGCTTGTTGGAGATCTGCCAGGCGCTGGTGGACAGCAACAACTACTCACTGGCGCTGTTGAACGTGATGAATAACCAGATCACCGCCGATGGCATTCAGAGTCTGAAACTCCTCTTCGATTACAAGCTGTTCCACATCATCGATCTCAGTCTCGCCAGTAAGTGACCGTGTGTGTGACGACGCGTAGACAACCCCATCGGCGACGCGGGCTTCATCGCCTTCATCGACGCCATGAACGGCAAGGAGTACTCCATCGAGCGGTTCTACATCCGAGGTGGCGGAGGCGGTGGTGTGTGATGGATAGAGACGGGCATCACGGCACGTGGCATGGAGGTGCTGGGGAAGGCGATCGCCGACGGCGTGTTGCGTGTGAAGGAGATCGGACTGTCCAGTAACCCCATTGGAAACGAGGGTCTGCAGGCGTTGTGCGACGGTCTGGTGAAGGCGAACACGCCCCTCACGAAGTGGTGGTTATACAGTATCTCCGTTTATTCTCCCTAACGAAAAGATACGATGATTAACGGAGACGCGGCTGCCTCGCTGTCACGCCTGTTCACCGCGGGACTGCTCAACGACCTGCTGCTGCTGGACATCGCGTCGAACAACATCAACGACATCACGTTCTCTGCGATCTGCAGCGCGGTGGTGGACAACAAGGAGGTGCTGGCGCTCGAAGAGTTGTGGATTGGGGGGTGTCAGGTGATGAACAACGGTATTATTATGCTGGCCTCGTTGATACGCAACGGGTATTTGCCGCGTTTGACGGTGTTGTGCGCCGATAGTGGATGTGGTGGGAAGGAGTGAAGTGTAGTGTGTTCGATTGGAGACGACGGGATCCTTTGTCTCGCGGGGGCGATGCGGGAGAAGTACGAGGAGGTGTCTCATTTGAATGTGTCAGGTGAGGATGCGCTAAGTGGGTTAGGAATAGACAACGACATCAGCGAAGACGTCCGAAACGAGGTGATGGAGCAGCTGAAGGACGTCGTGTTCAAGATAGACATTTAGTTTTTGCTTCTGTTTCGCTCGAAACAAGTGTATTGTATTCGCTTCACATGAAATGAAGCGTTCCGCGCCAGAAGCCATACAGGGTTCATGTTGCGTTGAGAGGATGAGGTGCATAGAATCGGATGTTGCATCGAAGCAGAACCGCAATCAACACATTCCTTTCTTGAATCCGTCTTCTCCTTCTGAGAATCCACAGAACGCAGTAACTGCACTCTCAAGTTGCGCTAGTATAATACCTTTATTGCCTAGTTGAAAACGCAGAGGATGATTCATGGAAAGAGCCTCTCTCCTTCCTGAAGGACTATGGATACAATCTGGACGAGATTCACAGAGACACGCGCATTTCGGTAATCAGCAACGAATCAATGGACTCGAATGGAGGTCGTTCCGCTCCCACCGTATGTCTTCCTTCTTCCCTCCACTTTAGGCGGACCATTTGATCTTCTACCTGAAGAAACATCCAAATGTTCGTGTCGTGTACAACAATCAGAGGAAGGGAGAACTGCTGGAGGGGTATTGGTGCAAGCACTGCGGCTGGATCACGGAAACCACGGTTCCGATTCCGTGCCTGAGTCACTCCTAGATTCCGCATCAGAACAACTGCTTGTACCGGAAGCACGAGTACAACTCCGCGACTTATCCCAAGGAGGTGTACACGTTCCTGGACACAGCATCCGGGACTTCGGGGGACTACGAGGATGGGGACATGAACGAGTGGTATTCTCTCTTTGGGCATTTTGGAAACTTGATGGAGCCGCAGCTCATTCCCGATGTGTTTGAGGACACGAAGGAAGAGCTGGCTGACGATGTGGAGCTGCCCATTCAGGACCTGATTCGCTTCTGGGTCCATCTATGCAGTGATAATTCAAACCGAATTGACGCTCAGGGAGTGAGGGCGGTGCGATTCTGCTTGGACGTTTTCTTCGAGACGATTCTGAAGGCAATCGACACGGAGTCCATCCGGCGCACGGGAGAAGAGAACAGGAGAGTGCTCGTGCCCTCGATCATGGAGGGCGCCATTCCGAAGTGTGATTACTTACAGTTCATTTCTAATAGCGGGCTATTGAAGCCAGAGCATATCGACTGCCTGTGTTTGTTTCGCACCCATTCTTCCTGTGGCGGTACGAAAATGGGCGGGGCGGCAAATCTCTTTGAGCCATTATTCCGATTCCCGCTTGCAATCCGACCGAAGTCATGGATCAGCAGAACCGGTCCTCCCCTGTAAAGACGTTTTCCTACTCCCAGTACCTGCTGGAGGAGCGATACAACTTCTTCGACAATCGACCGTCCTTTTCATGGTATCCTTTGGATTCCTCACCGAAACAGTCTCCTAAGAAGAGCCGGCGACCTTCCGAATGAATCCTTCCCTGTGTAACCTAAGTTCTGTAATATGGCGTGTTTGTCTCAAACAGTCTCATTACCACTTTATTCGCTCGTAAACTTCGACGCGTCCAGCTTCACAGGCATGCGCGTGGCGTTGCGTCGTCTCGCGGCATTACTCTCGGACTGCTTCACCTGCACCGTGCGACGCAGCTGGTTCTGGAGCATCTCCGACTTCTCCGCAGGCAGACTCTGCAGTCCCTGCTTGAAGCTGTCCGGATTCACTCTCGCCATTACGAACAGCAGCTCGCCAATCATCGAGTTCAGCTTTACCAGCTCCACGTCCTCGTCGCACTTCTTCACATTCAGCGGCTGCAGCTCCAGAGAGCGTTTCAAGCTAATCGCGCACAAATGCAGCACAAGTTCGACGATCTCGTTCTTCTTGTCCGTCTTTCCGTACAGAAGGGCCGTGAACGAGACCATCGCGCTCAGTCCCTCCTTATCGAGCACCGCACACACATCCAAAATCGCCTCGATTATCGTCATTCCACAGGTCGCGATCACAAACTGAGCGTCTTCGTTCTTCAGTTTCTGCAGCACCGTCACAGCGTACTGAAGACCTCTCGTCACTTGGAGTACTGTGTGATGCGACAGCGCGCTGGTGAAGATGTGAATGAAGATCGGAATTAACCACGATTGCTGATGTGTCTGGTAGAACGACAGCAGCAGCAAGACCAACTGCTTTGGAATCGACGAAACGTCCTCCTTCTTCTGGAACTCCAAAAACAGCTCCAAATCCAAATCGCTCGCCGAACGCAAAACCGACTCGTTTTCTGCCGCCAGAATCGTCACGATTTCGATCATCGCGTTCAGATCTTCTTCCTTCCACTCCTTCTCCGCCACCTTGCGCACCAGCTTCTCCACGAAGTAGCACGTGAGCGGGAGATCTGCGATAACCGCGGGAATGTAGGATTTGAAGCAGTCGCAGGTCTGGGCGAGGAGAACGGGTGTGGAGAGAAGAGCGTCGAGCACGCGACAGGCTTGGAGGAGGAGTGTGGAGGGCGTGAGGATTGTGGTGCGCACCACTTCCATGGAGGGAGAAGTGAAGTGCGTTTGTGTGGAGGGTTTCTGTTCTTCAGCAGGTGTCTTTTTGGCGGGCTTCTCTTCAATAGGCTCTTCCTTCTCAACGGTTGCCTTCTCTTTCTTCTCGTCAAAGCTCCAGTCCTCTTCCTTCTCCTCTTTCACAGGCTTCTCCTCCTTCGCGTCCTTCTCCTCCTTCTCTTCAGGCTTCTCTTCCTTTTCATCGTCGAATCCCCACTCCTCCTCTTCAGGCTTCATCTCTGTTTCTACTGGCTTTGACTCCCCAACAGGTTTCTCTTCCTCTTCCTCCTTCTCTTCCTCTTTCTTCTCTTCAACAGGCTTCTCTTCAACAGGCTTCTTCTCTTCAGAAGGCTTCTTCTCGTCCTCGAAGCCCCAGTCATCTTCCTTCTTCTCTTCCTCGCTGAAACCCCACTCCTCCTCTTCAGGCTTCTCGTCTTCGTCAAATCCCCACTCCTCCTCCTTCTCTTCCTTTACAGGTTCTTCCTTTTCTTCAGGCTCTTCCTTCACAGGCTCTTCCTTCACAGGTTCTTCCTTCACAGGCTCCTTCTCCACCTCCTTCTCCTCCTTCTCAACTGGCTTCTCCTCTTTCACAGGTTCCTCCTTCTTCTCAACAGGCTTCTCCTCCTCCTCCCATGACGCCTCAAACGTCGCCAGCTTCTTGCTTCGACCCATCCGTCCCCGTCTCGCCTTCTTCTTCGCCATTCTCTCTTCCTCCTCCTCATCATCACTGAACAGCTTCTCGCTTCGCAGAGGCGTTTCAATCACTACACGCTCCGTCTGCGCCTTCTCCTTCTTTCTCCCACGGCGCGTGGTGCGTGTGGCTTTCACTGGCTCGTCGTCGTCGTCCCACAGGTGCTCGTCCACCTCCAACTTCTTCTCCGTACGCGCCAGCGCTGTCGCCAACGATCCCTCCGTCTTCTCAGACGCCTCTGGCTTGATCTCCTTCTCTTCAGCGGGCTTCTCTTCCTTCTTCTCCTCAGCGGGTTTCACTTCCTCCTTCTTTGGGCTGGCGGCTTGTTCCTTCTTCTCTTCAACTGGTTTCTGCTCAACGGGCTTCTCCTCCGTCGGTTTCTCTTGAGCAGGCTCCTTCTTCTCCTCTTCAAATCCCCAATCCTCTTCAGGCTTCTCTTCCTTCTTCTCAGTCGGTTTCTCTGTTTCCTCCTCAAAGCCCCAATCGTCCTCCTCCTTCTCAACAACCTTCTCTTCTTTCACAGGTTTCTCTTCCTTCTCTTCCTCAAACCCCCACTCCTCTTCCTTCTTCTCTTCAACAGGCTCTTCCTTCTCAACCTTCTCTTTCTCATCGTCAAAGCCCCAATCATCATCTTCAGGCTTCTCTTCCTTCACAACGGGTTTCTCCTCTTCCTTGTCATCAAACCCCCAATCCTCTTCCTCCTTCTTCGCGTCTGTCTTCTCTTCCTCGTCAAATCCCCACTCCTCCTCCTTCTCATCCTTTACAGGTTCTTCCTCTTCTTCAGGCTTCTCCTTCTCATCCTCGAATCCCCACTCCTCCTCCTTCTTCGACTCCACGCTCGTCGCATTCTCTTCAGACTTCTCCACCTCCCACGCCTCTTCTTCTCTCGGCGTCAGACCCTTCTCCTCCAACACCTCCATATCCGGCGCTGACACCAGCGAAGGCATCGACGGCTCCATGCACTCCTCCTCGCTCACCGTCTCGTACGAATAATACGACTCGTACGTGTAGCTGCTGTCGTCGCTCTCTTCTTCCGCCACGGCATTCACGTTCTCGTGTGTCGCCTCCTCCACAGCCACCTTCTCCTCTTTCTTCTTCTCCTCCTCCTCCTCCTTCTCAGCCACTGCCTTCTCCTTCTCTTCAACCACCTCCTTCACACTCACAGCCACCTTCTTCTTCAACTCCTCATCCTCAACCACCTTCTTGTCCTCGAACGCCTCCTTCTTCACCTCGCCCACCAGCACGCAATCCCTGTTGTCCTTCACGCGGTCGCTCAACCCCTTCATCAGCACGATCACGTCGCGCACGATCAGCTCGTTCTCTCCGTACGTCTCCGTTATGCAGGGAAGCACGCTCATCACATAGCGACAGAAATCGGCCGAAATACTGTCATCGTTCAGATATCGCACAAACGCAGCGATGAACGCGAAGCTCGCAAGGCAGTGATGCACCACCGTCGCCTCCTTCTCCTTCTCGTCCACGCACGTGTTCAGCGCCGACATCGCGCCGCCCAGAAGCAGAATCAGCTGCCGCACGGCGAAGGCGGAGGTAGTGGAGGAGAAGGAGTCGGCGCGCAGCAGAGACGACGCAACCATCAGGAACAGCGAATACTCCGACGGCTTCGCCTTGTCTAGTTGTTAACCTTCTCTTCATCTCTCACGCAGAATCGACCCGCGCACCTTCACACACCACTTTGCTCGCCAGTACTCGTTCTCCTGCGACACCACGTCGCGGATCACCTGACGCGTGCCTTCCGACAGTAGCGTCGCGTCGAAGCACATCTCGTAGATGCGCGCCATCGTATTCACCTTCAACTGCTCGATCGCCGCCAGAGTCTTGCTGG
>ERZ780157.2612-NODE-2612-length-16506-cov-2.602091_pt1 | contig 16506 bp, 10 predicted proteins | sample MGYA00511169_ERZ780157 | MGnify/ENA primary metagenome ERZ780157 (study PRJEB29588, sample SAMEA1965149) | human gut metagenome | biome: human gut; feature: human-associated habitat; material: faeces | place: Denmark | collected 2008/2010 ... | reverse complement strand
TTTCCAGTATGAGAAACGCCGCCAGAACGGAGCTATTTATAACCTTTATGCGGCAGAAGATATTAAAACGCCGGATGGAGCTGTTGTGTATCAGGCGGGAGCTTTGGTAAAGGAAAATCTGGTAACGGGTGACAATGGTTCTGTAACTGTCACAAACCTGCATCTTGGTACTTACCGTGTAACGGAAATGCAGGCGCCGGAAAACTTTTATAATGCAGAGGAATCTAAAACTGTGACCATTTCCTATGCAGGCCAGACTGCAGAAGCGGCATTTGCGGAGACAACTTTCCAGAATGATCGTCAGAAGGCAGAGGTCAGTGTGGTAAAACAGGATAAGGAAACTACCAATCCACTTCCGGGAGGAATTTTTGGATTATATGCGGACGAAGATATTTTAAATGCCGAAGGAGCTGTTGTAGTAAAGAAAGACACTCTGATTGAGAAAGTAACAACCAATGGAGAAGGAAAAGCTGCTTTTACATCTGACCTGCCAATTGGTTATGACTATTATGTGAAAGAAGTGCAGGCACCGGAAAATTACTTGAGAAATACAGAGGACAAATACTCTTTCCGTTTCACTTATACGAACGACGAAGAAGCGAAAGTACAGTTTGCTTATACTTTTGCCAATGAACGAGTAAATGCTGCGATTACTCTGCAGAAAAAAGATGCGGAAACGAATACAAACGTTCCACAGGGCGATGCTTCTCTGGAACAGGCAGTATATGGTGTATACGCAAGAAAAGATATTGTGCATCCGGATGGAAAGACGGGTGTGATTTATAAAGCCGGGGAACAGGTGGGAATCCTGACAACAGATAAAGAAGGAAAAGCCAGAATTGAAAACCTGTATCTGGGCGAATATTTTGTAAAAGAGATCACTCCACCAGTAGGATACCTTGCAGACGAGAACGAGTATGATCTGGTATGCAGTTATGAGGGTGATCTGGTTGCCACTGTGGAAAGAGACTGTACTTCACCGGAACAGGTGAAAAAACAGCCATTCCAGATTATCAAAGCAGCAAATAACGGGAATACCGATGCAGCACTTCTTGAAGGCGCAGGATTTACTGCTTATCTGGTATCTACTTTAACCGTGAAAGAAGATGGAACTTATGATTTTGATTCCGTTACTCCAGTGGTACTCGGAGAAAATGGGGCAACTGAAATCTTTACCGACAAAAAAGGATATGCGGTATCCATTCCGCTTCCATATGGAACTTATGTGGTTAGAGAGACAACTACACCTCACAATTATAAACCAGTGGATGACTTTATCGTAAGAATCACAGAACATAAACCGACAGAGCCGCAGGTATGGCGTGTGCTTCTGGATGATGAGTTTTCGGCAAAACTGAAAATCACCAAACAGGACGATGAAACAAAGAAAACGGTACTGGCTGCTGGAACAGAATTTAAGATTTTCGATATGGACAATGAGAAATATGTGGAGCAGGTAACTACCTATCCAATTACTATTGTACATAAATCTTATTTTACCGATGCGGACGGTTATTTAATCCTTCCACAGAACTTAGAAATCGGACATTACCGTATCGAAGAAGTGACAGCACCGGATGGATATACCATCAACAAGAATTATGTAGAAATTAAAGTGGACAGTGATACACTGTATCAGATTGACCCGATTTCCGGAGATGCCATTATCGAAGTGGTTTATGAAAACCATCCGGTAAAAGGAGAGCTTACCGTAGTGAAAAAGGGTGAGGTTCTGAAAGACTACGGAAAAGATTTCAAATATGAGATCGAGAACCTTGCCGGAGCAGTCTTTGCAATCTACGCTGCAGAAGATATTTATACTGCTGATTTCCAGAAAGACGATGCCGGAAATCGAATTTTAGAGTATGCCAAAGATGCATTGGTGACAGAGCTTACAACAGATGAAACAGGAAGTGCCACAATCAAAAATCTTCCACTTGGAAATTATAAGGTGGTAGAAAAAACAGCGCCGGATGGGTTTGTACATAATGGAACAGAGCAGAATGTGCAGTTTGTCTATGTGGATCAGAATACTCCTGTTGTGGTGGAAAGCGTAGAATTTATCAATGAGCGCCAGAAAGTAGAGATTTCCGTGGAAAAACAGGATGCGGAAAACGGCAGCACCATCGCCGGAGCAGAATTTGGTTTATATGCAAAAGAAGACATCAAAGCCGGGGAAAAAGTGATTGTGAAAGCAGATGAGCAGCTTTGCACAGCCGTTACAGGTGATGATGGAACCGCCGTTTTTGAACAGGATTTACCATTTGGAAGCTATTATATCAAAGAATTACAGGCACCGTACGGATTTATTTCTTCTGATGAAATCATCGAAGTGACAGTTTCTTATCAGGGCCAGGATGTAGAAGTTGTCCGCCTGAAAGAAATCTTTAAGAACCAGCCGACAACGGTTGAATTTACAAAATCCGACCTTACTACAGGAGTGGAACTGGATGGAGCAACACTTACGGTTTTGGATAAAGATGGAGATGAAATTGATAAATGGACTTCCGTGAAGGGAGAGCCACATATCATCAAACGTCTGCACGTTGGAGAGACATATACTCTGCGTGAAGAATTTGCACCATATGGCTACTTAAAAGCCGAAGAAGTGGAATTTACGATCACGGATACTGCAGAAATTCAGAAAGTGGAAATGAAGGATGACGTTCCGATTGGACGTATCATCATCAATAAAAAAGGTGAATTCTTAAGTGAAGTGACCTGGAATGAAATGGTTGCAGGAGCAATGGATTCTATCTGGGATTATGTAACAGGTTCTTTGAAAGACGTTACCTTTGAAATTTATGCCAGAGAAGACGTTAAAGCCGCTGACGGAGAAAGTGATGATTATTACAAAAAAGATGAACTGGTAGCAACGATCACAACCGATGAACTTGGCTTTGCAAGAAGCGATGATCTGCCGCTTGGAAAATATTATGTGGTAGAAAAAGAAACAGCCAATGGATTTGTTTTGGATGGAGAACCGAGGGACATTGATCTGACTTACCGTGACCAGGATACTCCGGTGGTAACTTACGATTCTGAATGGCAGAACAGCCGCCAGAAAGCAAAAGTAATCGTAACCAAAAAAGAAAAAGATTCTGACCGTGTGCTGGAGGGCGGTGTATTTGCCCTTTGTGCAAAAGAAGATATTAAGAATGCTGACGGTGATGTGCTTGTAAAAGCACATACGATTATTGAGCAGAAAGCGACGGACAAGGATGGAAAAATCTTCTTTACTGCAGATCTTCCAGTGGGTGGCAGCTTCTATGTGAAAGAAGTAAAAGCACCTGCAGGTTTTGTTACTACAGAAGAAATCAAAGAATTTACTTTCGAGTATGCCGGAGAGGATGTGCCGGAAGTTACTTTTGAGTATACCTTTGAAAATGAGGCAACTATCTTTGAAATCACAAAATCTGACCTTACTACAGGAGAAGAGCTGCCGGGTGCAAAACTGGAAGTGACAGATCAGGATGGAAATGTGGTAGATGCTTGGACATCCGGTACAGAACCGCACATTATCAAAGAACTGGAAGTCGGAAAAGAATATACCCTGACAGAAACACTTCCTGCAGACGGTTATGTGACAGCAGAAAGCATTACTTTTACCGTGGAAAATACTGCAGAAGTCCAGAAAGTAGAAATGAAAGATGATGTTACAAAGGTAGAAATCAGCAAAGTGGATATGACAGACGGAAGTTCCGAGGTTGAGGGAGCAAAACTTTATATCCTGAATGAAAATAATGAGGTGATGGAAAGCTGGACATCCGGTAAGAAATCGCACTATCTGGAAAAACTGCCTGTTGGAAAATACACACTTCTGGAAGAAACTGCACCAAAGGGATATATTATTTCCAGTAAAGTGCCGTTTGAAGTCAAAGATACAGGTGAAATCCAGACTCCGGGGAAACGCGAAATGAAGCAGTGCAACAAACACAGCCGTTTTCCCCTGATCGTCACGCTCCTGACGCTGGTATTTCTCTATACTCCGCTGATTCTTGTCGCAGTCGCCTCTTTCAACGCCAGCAAATACGGCGGGGCATGGACCCGTTTCTCCCTGATCTGGTACCGGAAGCTGTTTCAGGAGCGTTCCCTCTGGGAGGCTCTGACGAATACTCTGGTCATTGCGCTGATCTCAACCTTTTTCTCGACCCTGCTCGGAACGCTCAGCGCGCTGGCGCTCCACCGTTCCAGGAGCAGGCTCAGGGGAATCTACTACGCACTGGTCCATACGCCGCTGGTCGTGCCGGACATCCTGCTGGGAATCAGTCTCCTCCTGCTGTTCGTGACGGTGCTTTCCGTCTGCGGCGAGTGGGTCAGACGGGTCTTCGGAATTGAAATGGAACTCGGCATGACTACGATCATCATCGCCCATATCACGTTCTGCATGAGTTACGTCACAATGGTCGTCCTCGGACGGCTTCAGGAGTTCGACTCCTCCCTTGTCGAAGCGGCGCAGGATCTCGGCGCAAGCGGCCTCTACACCTTCTTCCGCGTAACGCTGCCGATCATCTCTCCGGGAATCATCGCGGGAGCCCTTTTCGCATTCACGCTGTCGATCGATGATTTCGTCATCACATTTTTCGTAAAAGGAGCGGGAGACACGACGCTTCCGATCTATATCCAGAGCGCCATGAGGCGCGGCACCCCCGCCGTAATCAATGCTCTGTCCGTAGTTTTTCTGATCATGACATTTGTCCTGGTCTTCGTCACGCAAAAACTTCTGTCAAATAAAACGGAGAATCAAAAATGAAACGAATCATCCTGTTCTGCACCCTTGTCCTGCTGGCTTCCGCCGCTTTCGTCCTGACCTCCTGCGGCAATCCGAAGGAGACGCTCCACATTTACAACTGGGGCGACTATATTTCCGACGATGTGATCCGCAAGTTCGAAAAGGAATTCAACTGCAAAGTCAAGGTGGACGTCTTCGATTCCAACGAGGCGATGTACGCCAAGCTGAAAGCGGGCGCGGGCGGATACGATATCATCGTGCCGTCCTCCTATATGGCGAAACTCATGTACGAGCAGGGAATGCTGCGCGATCTTGATTCCGCCCTGCTCCCGAACGTCACGAAATATTTCGACCGGTCTTACAGCCCTCTTTCTCTCGACGGAGAACTGAAATATTCAGTCCCCTACTTCGTCAGTTTCACGGGGATCGGCTATGACACCACCAGGATCAAGGACTTCCAACCGACATGGCGCATGTTCGAGCGCCCGGAGATCAAAAAGCGTTCTTCTCTCCTGAACGATCAGCGTGAAGTCATGGGCTGCGCACTCCGCACACTCGGTTATGACGTCAATTCGACGGATCAGAAGCAGATCGACGAAGCCGTTGCGCTGATCCAGAAATGGAAACAGAATATCGCAAAGTTCGAGGTGGACGATGCAAAGCGCGCCCTCGCCTCCGGCGAGTTCTTCCTGATCCAGACTTACAGCGGCGACATGCTCCAGGTCTCCATGGAGAAACCGAACGTCGCATTCGTCATTCCCGAAGAAGGCTCCACGGTCACATTCGACAACTTCACGGTAGTCAGGAACAGCCGGAATTCCAAACTCGCGCATGAGTTCATCAATTTCATGTACCGCCCTGAAATCGCAGCGGAAAACATGAATGAGATCATGTATGTCACCCCCCATACGGAAGCTGTGAAACTGGTGGATGAAAAGCTCCGGCGGAATCCGGCGTTTGCGATCCCGGAATCCGTCCGCTCCAGATGCGTCCCGCTGCGCGACCTCGGAGAAGACAACGCAAAATATATCCGGGCATGGGACAAAATCCGTGAAGAATGAAATAAAATCCTTTTTTCCGCATCGGCAGCTTGCTTTTCTTTCCGGGAGAGGATATTTTAATATTGTATCAACCACAGGAAAGCAAATATGAAACACCAGAGCGGAAAAAAACAGATTTTCAACGGTCCCGATCGGACCGTGCGCTCTCTCCTGCTTTCCACTCTGCTTCGACTTACCAACGCCGTTCCGGCTTGAGTAAGGGTCGAGCGTATTCTTTTTTACACGCGTTGAATCATCCTGTCAAGCCGGTTCGGCACTGAGACTCCTCAGTATCGCCGCGCCGATCCGGCAGCTTCCGCTTTGCTCCTGAAGAGTCTCCATTTTCTTGTCTTCCGAACTCAAAAATATAACCAATGGAGATCAAAATGAAAGAATCACCGAAGTACAGACAGCCGCAGAAAATCGAAATCGAAAACAGGCAATGGCCGACACGCATGATTGCAAAAGCGCCGCTCTGGGTGCCGGTCGATCTGCGCGACGGCAATCAGGCATTCGCAAAACCGATGAATGTCGAAAAGAAGATCCGGTATTTCAAAATGCTGACCGCAATCGGCTACAAAGAAATCGAAGCCGGTTATCCGGCGGCGTCAAACGAAGAATTTGAATTCGTCCGCCGCCTGATCGAAGAAGAACTGATTCCCGACGATGTCCGGATTGTAGTCTTTACCGCCGCCCGCAAAGACCTGATCGACCGCACCGTCGAGTCCATCCGCGGCATAAAACAGGCTGTGGTTCATTGCTATGCCGCCACCAGCGACCTGCACCGGGAATTCGTCTTTCATAAGAGTCCCGGCGAACTCAAGAAGATGGCAGTGGACGGCACGCGCATGGTAGTCGAAGCTTTGAAAGACACCGGTCTGTATGAACGCTGCGCCTACGAGTTCTCCCCCGAGGAGTTCAGCGACAGCCGCCTCGACTACATCGTTGAGCTGGCGGAAGAGGTCCGTGAAGCCTGGGGCAGACCGGGCAAGGGAAACTTCATCCTGAATCTGCCGGCGACAGTCGAACGCCGCCCGCCGCATCAGTATGCGGATATGATCGAGCTGTTTACACGGAACTATTCAGGCATGGCGGATACAACGCTGAGCATTCATACGCATAATGATCAGGGTTGTGCGATCGCCGCTGCGGAGATGGCGGTTCTGGCGGGCGCGGAACGGGTCGAAGGCACTCTCTGCGGACACGGGGAGCGGACAGGCAATATGGATCTCGTCACGTCTGCGCTGAACCTGATGTCGCGCGGCATTGAAACGGGCCTGGATTTCTCGAATCTGCCGGAGATCGTCAAATTCGTGGAAGATGTGTCGGAAATCAAGCTCTATCCGCGTCATCCTTACGCGGGGGAACTGGTCTTCACCGCCTTTTCCGGCACACATCAGGATGCAATCCGCAAGGGCATGGCGCAGAGGAAGGAAATATCAGAATACTTCGGGCAAGGATGGAAAGTCCCGTATCTGCACATTGACCCGGCGGACCTCGGACGCGGGTATGAAGGACTGATCCGCATCAACAGCCAGTCCGGCAAGGGAGGCGTCGCCTATGTATTGGAAAATGTCTACGGCATTCAGGTGCCGCGGGAGATGCAGAAAGAGGTCGCGCAGGCGGTACAGAAAGAGGCGGAAGCATCCGGCGGGGAGCTGAGCGCGGAAAAAATCCATACGATCTTCCACACCGTTTTCACGGAGGCAGGAGGCAATACGGAACTCAGGGATGTGAAAATCCGCCGTCCGGCGCCGGAAGACCATTCCGGAACAGCGGTGACTCTGAAAGTCCGGATCGCCGACAGGGAATACAGCCTCAACGGAACCGGCGGAGGACCGATCGAAGGAGCTGTCGCGGCGTTCGCGCAATGTCCGGCGATTCCGCCGATGCAGATCGAATCCTATACGGAACATGCGCTCGGGCGCGGCAGTGACGCACAAGCCATCGCCTTTATCGGGATTCGTTTCAATGGCAGTGAAGCGATTGTCCACGGCGTCGGCATCGACCGCAGTATCAATATTGCGGCAATCCGCGCCATTGTCAATGCCTTAAACCGGAAAGGTTAAGGGGAAAAGGCAGGCTGGGGCAGAAGAAGCAGAGTTCAATCCTTTTTCCATGCCCCCTTGCCTGCCCCGTTTCACAACTCCGTCACATCCGCACACTTTCATTTCTGCGTATATACGGGAAAGAAAGCAGAAATCAGCTTATTCAAAGCAGAAGCTGCATTCAGCAGATATGACCAGCATTCTTTCCTTCGAAGTACTCTCCTGAAAATTCATATCAGCTATTTTTTTGAAAAAAATTACTGAATTCATCTTGACAATATAATAAAACATATTATAATCAAAATCAAATTCTTATTATAGGTAACATCATAAGAAAAAAATATATATCAAAAACACTGAAATAAAATTTGCGGGCCCCTGGAGAATATCAGTCATAAAAAATAAATCTTTCACGGCAGATGCCGGTTCATACGTTTGATTTTTCAAAAGCTCCTCATTTTGAGAATCATATTTTCGACTTGATTTCCTCCGTTGCAGCCACGCAAAAGGAATAGTCAGTTTTTCCTCTCGCGGGGAACAAAAGTTTTACGGTATCATCAAGAATCTTAATAAAATATAATTTTTCACCTTGCTACTGGGGTTGGAAACCATAACAGGTAATGAAAGATATGACAGAAAAACATTTTGATAAGGAAATAAATTCTCAGATTCCCGCAAACAGCGGCACGGCGCCGGATAACGATTGGAATGCCGAAACGGCACAGGCTACAGCACCTGACAGCATAATAGAGGTCACCCGGGTTCTGACCAAACCGGTCTCCCCTTCCCCCCATACAGCGACAAACAACGGCATCATACAAGATGGGGATTTAAATATTGAACCGATTGTCTTTTCCGTTGACAGTTCCCTTAAGTTTCGTCAATCTCTGGAAAAAAGCGGCAAACGCTACCAGATTCAAAAGCTGCTTGCCACAGGCGGATTCGGGCGCATCTTTCTGGCAGAGGACCGGATTCTCGGCAGAAAGGCTGTCGTAAAATCACTGCGCGAGGAGCTGCTGGACAGACCGGATGCCGTGGAAAAATTCATTGCGGAGGCCAAACTCAATGCCCAGTTGGATCATCCGGCGATCGTCCCGCTGTACAGCCTTGACAGTGACAGCAGAAACGGACTCCATCTTGCAATGCAGTTGATCAACGGCATCACGCTGAAAGAATACCTGCACCGGAGCCGTGAACGCCAGTCAAAGCTTCACTATGGGCAGCGACGCTATAACCAGCTCCTGAAAGAGCGGCTGGAAATCTTTCTTCATATCTGCGACGCAATAGAATACAGTCACAGCCGCCATATCATTCATTGTGATTTGAAGCCGGACAATATCATGATCGGACGTTACGGCGAGGTTTATGTCATGGACTGGGGCATAGCCTGCCTGGAAGGCACCTGCCGCAAGGAACGCGTGGAAGGGACCCCCTCCTATATGGCTCCGGAAAGTCTATGCGACGGTCAGATGGCACAGCGGACAGACATTTTTGCCCTGGGCATGATACTCAATGAAATCGCAACGCTGCGGCGTCCAGTCTTCGGCAACGACTCAAAAGAAATTATCCTGAGAATCTGCAACGGGGAATTCGAACCGTCTACGCCGCTGGACCCCAAAAGGAAAATATCACCGGCATTGCAGGCGATCATTGAAAAAGCCCGGGCTGTTGACCCTGCCCGGCGGTATCAGAGTGTAAAGCTGCTGGCGGCAGATGTCCGTCATCTGCTGTTCAATGAGGAAGTGAAAGCCTGCCCGGATTCCCCGCTGCAGAAATTGGTGCGCCTTATGTACCAGCACCGCCTGGTTACTCTTTTTTCCCTGCTGATCGTCCTGGCGGTTTCCTGTGCAATCGCTGTTTTCGGAATGAAACGTGAAAACCTGGCAATCCAGCAGGGCAACCGGAAAGCATTGCGCTATTTGAATCTTCAAACAAAAATTGATGGTTTGGAAATGCAGATATCTTCTTCCCTGTTTCTACTTCAAAACCAGTTGAAGACACTCAGCCTGAGTCTGAGCACCGAAACAGTACTGCCGCTTGACGTCAATGAAATCCAATTCCATGAAGTATCCAGTTTTGCGCCGGATGCAAAAAATCCCCCGTCCGGTTTGATCCCGACACCTTTCTACAAATATCCGATCACACTGCAACATGCGGTCTATTTCAAATCCTCCGGCGTTTCGCCTGAAACTTTCAAGAAATGGGGAATCAGGCTTCGTTCGCTTCACAGCCAGAGACTGGCTGTTTTCTTCAACAATCTCATCCGGCAGGATAACTACATACATTCGGATATGGAAAATATGAAGCATTTTTTCCGTTATGGCGGAAAACTGAGGAGAATCACTTATGTGCTGAATGACGGCATTGCCCTGCGTTTTCCCGGCATGTATGAAGAAGTTTCTTCGCCGGAGGACTTCCTGTGCGAAGAATACCGGTCACAGCCACAGCCGCATCGCCTTACCTGGACTTCCACTTACCTGGATTCTTCCAATCACCTTGTCGCAGCCTGCTGGCGTCCCGTTCTGGATAAACGCGGCAGGGAAATCGGAGCAATGGGATTTGAAATCTGTTTTCATGAACTGATACGCCCGATTTTCGAACTGATGCGAAAGGGAGATAAACAGACCTATTTTCTGCTGGATTCAAATGACAGGGAAATATTTTCATCGCAACAGAAAAACCCGGAAGAAGAACATAATGAATCTTCACTGTCATCAGTGAAGAAAATAAAATTCCGTTACCCGGAGCTGCTGAAACAAATCAGGCAAAACAAGCAGGTGCAGTTTACCACAGATATTGATGGAAAAGCAACGAGAATATCCTGGAAACGTATCTCTCTGACCAACTGGCTTCTGATTCAGTTGACTCCGCTCGATACACCGGAAACGATTCCGGGCATCCGGTAAAGGTCCGCATTATTTTTCTGTATGCCGACAAAAAAAACGGGTATACCGTCTCCTCTCTCTCAAAAGGCGGCACACCCGTTTCATTGCAATTCAGGAAAGTCAGGCTTTGCAGTGACGCTTGCGGAGTTTCGCAGAAGCGTTTCTGATGCCTTCCACCATCATATTGATGTCATCATCCGTCAGTCTCGGATGCATCGGCAGGTTCGTTTCACGTTTGTAGAAGAACTCGCTGGCAACCGGGCACTGGTTCGGATCGTATCCCATGCGCCGCAGTCCGGTGAAATGGAACGTCGGCTGATAATGAAGGATCGTCTGAATGCCCTCTTCTTCGTAAAGCACACGCATGAACTCGTCTCTGGAACCGCCGAGAACCTTTTCATTCACGCAGACCGTATAAAGATGGAACACATGCTGACAGTCTTCCGGTTCATAAACAGTCTCAATCCCCTCGACGCCCTGAAGCCCGGCTGTGATCTTATGCCCGATCTCACGGCGTTTCGCCGTCAGCATTTCCAGTTTGTCGAGCTGGCAGCAGCCGACCGCCGCCTGAATCTCATTCATGCGGTAGTTGCTTCCCCCATGTCCGGTGTGCGGAATCACGTCGAAGGGAGCCGGCATCCAGTATTCCAGCGGAGAGGTCTTTCTGCAATGGATCTTATCGCCGAAATCCCATTCGCTGCCCTGTTCGCCCCAGGAGTGATTGTTGCTCATGCAGCGCAGGTTCTGAATGCCGTGGCAGTATTCGTCATGATTGGTCGTGATCATGCCGCCTTCCCCGCAGGTGGTGATGTTCTTCAGGGAGTGGAACGAGAACGCGCCGAAGTCACCGATGCTTCCCGCCATGCGTCCCTTGTAAGATGCGCCTGTGGCATGGGCGCAGTCCTCAAGCACCTTGAGCCCGTGTTTCCGCGCAATCTCCATAATCGGGTCCATATCCACCATGAGTCCGGCGTAGTGGACTACATAAATAGCCTTGGTTTTATTCGTGATCTTCTTCGCGACTTCCGCAGGGTCGATGTTGAAAGTGCGCGGATCAATATCGGCAAACACCGGGACTCCGCCTTCCTTGAGGATCGCCAGAGAGGTTGCCACGAAAGTATTCGGAGTCACAATGACTTCGTCACCGGGCTTGATGTCGAAAATCTGCGTTCCGACGTGCATCGCGGTGGTGCAGTTGGAACATGCGAATGCGTGTTTGACGCCGTGGATCTTTGCGAATTTATTCTGGAACTCCTGCGTCTTCGGCCCCATTGTGAGCGTATCCTGCCCCATTGCGGCGATCGCGGCATTGCGCTCCGCATCGTCATAGATACTGCCCATGAACGAATAGGCGACTTTCAGCTTGACGCCGTCATCCGTCTCATAAGAACTGGTGATGCCGCCTTCGGTTTTGCCTCCGGTGAAATGTTCCTTGTCTACTGTGTCGATCGGCATGATTCTTCCTCCTTGTTAGAATTCACGTTGATTGAATTTATAGTGACAGATAAAACTTGTTTTCCAACTTTCTGCATTGTGCACAAAAAATTTCCGATACAGACAATAAAACAGAGAAGGAAAAGGCAGGGCGGCTGAATCAGGCGGGAAAAAACAGCCTTGCGACTTCGGCCCCGTCCGCCTCCGTTCTCTTTATTTATTCTCCCAGGCCTTGTTGCCGAGCAGTCCTTCCGCAAAAAAGACCGGCTTGTATCCGAGTTCGCTCACGAGTCTGCAACAGGCTTCGATCCGGTCCAGATGATCCGGAATATAGTTGAAATAGTATTCAAAGGAATACTGTTCATGCGTCGCCATGCCGATCGTCTCGTTGTAATAAGGCGAATTCGCCGCAGCCATGATCTTCTGCGTCAGCACTTCCACAGGATACAGATTCGCGGTTGCGCCGGCACCGGTATTGAGAATCATGCCGGTGAACTTGTCATAGTAATTCTTATACTTTTCGATATAAAGCGCAACGTCCTTTTCATAGAAATAACCGATGTCGCAGACTCTTACCGCGTGGTCCATCTCGCCCACATAGGTTTTGGAGCCGATGAAACTTCCATTGATCATATTCATGCCGCGCTGTTTCAGCAGGGCAAACACTTCGGGATTCGCCATTGCCCAGTGAATCACCACGGGGGCGATGAAAGTCTCCTCTCCTGCGAAACGGATGATCTCGCGTTTCAACAGGTCGAAATCTTCCGCCAGCTTTTCCGGCGCGGTTCTCTGGTAGGGACGGTCCGGGAACTCGGAATAGGCGTGGAACGAGAGACGCAGCCAGTCGGAATTCGCGATCCATTCCTGTTTATAGACATCGGGGAAATCCTTCAGCTCAAACGGGAAGTGATCGTTCCGGTAAAAACTGTTCAGCGTAATCTTCGTGCCGTATCTGTCATGAATCTCCTTGAGGCGTTTCAGGAAAAAATGGTCGAAAAGCGATTTCGGGCGCTGTTTCGCAATATCCGTATAGAAGAAACTGCAATCGTCAATATAATAATTATAACGCTTGAACGATTTCTTGTCCCAGAGAACCGTCAGGCGCAACTGCTGTTCTCCGAAGGAACTGTCCGCAGAAACAACGATCTCATTGATCTTTTGAGTCAGGCGGACCGGTGCCGAGAAAAAGCGGTCCGCACGCTCCACATCCGCGCCGTTGACTTTGACAATCGCCTGCGGATCGGCGATTCCCTCTACCTTGATCTCCAGATAATCGTCCGTTTCCGTCCCTCTGGCATGATTGAGAATCGCACCGTTTCTGATATTCGTCACTTCCAGCATGATACCCGTCCCCTTTCTTAAAGAGAAAGAATTTTCAGTTTTTCATTGTCTTCATGAACGATCCGCGTGCCGTTCTTGCGCGCCTTGTCCGCATCCTTAATCGCCTTTGCAAGCGCTTTGGAGGCGTTCTTCAGGAATTCGGATTCTATTTTCCTTCCAAGTTCCGCGTTTGCTTTCTCAGGATATCCCATTACGCCGATCCTGACATCTTCCCGCTGTGAGGTTTGGACGACCTCCTGTTTCAGATCGGTAAACGACTCACGGTGCTGATAACTGTCCGGGTCGGTCCGCAGACGCTCCGCCACGGCTTTCTTGTCCATGACGATTTTCGGACGGACCACTTCGGGGCACCAGTAAAGAAGCAGAGAGGTTTCCGCCTCCGCCGCATGATAATCCTGATTCCGGAAAAGATCAAGCCATGTCGGGGAGAAATCCCAGATCGGCACCAGCATGATCATGTCATCCTTGAGCGCGGGGTTGAGCCATTTGAGAATCCGGAGCGACTCTTTCAGGTGAAGCATGCTCTCACTTCCGCCGTGACCGGGAATGATGATGAAATTGCGGAATCCCTGAATCGTCAGGGACTCGATGATTTCACCGACAAGGTTTGAAAACGTATTCGGCTTCACATTGATCGTTCCGGGAAGCATTCCGCCGGAGAAAGTATAATTCAGAACCGGCGCGGTGATGCATCCGAGTTTTTCGGCAAGCCGCACGGAGGCGAATTCCGCATTGCGGATATCGACATCCAGCGGCAGATGATAACCATGCTGTTCGCAGAGAGCATAGGGAATGATAATCGTTTTATTGGTTTTGAGGTAATTCTGGACTTCCTCCACTGTCATGTGGCGCATTTCATGAGTCTTCATTTTCGAAAAATCCTCTTAATTTTCTGGATTGTTTTCTCTTTCTGTCTATATTATGGACGATTTCCATTTTATTTCAACACTTTTTCTGTTTTTTTATTGACTTTTTTCCAAATAAATGTATTTTTATAATACGATTACGACTTATAATATCATATCAACGGAGTTTTTATGACTAAAAAATCGGATTTGCGTGCTGAAATCATCGATAAAATGCTCCTTTTCAGTTCCATTACGCGCCCGGAGCTGGTCCGTCTGACCGGCACCCGTGCGGCGACAGTCTTTGAAGTGGTCGATGAACTCAAGAAGGAGGGAATTCTGAACGAACCGGAACGCCACGGCAAGAAAACCGGGCGCAAGGCCCCCGCCCTCACCTTCCATCCGGATTGTTTCTGGTGCGCAGGAATTGATTTTCAAGTCAGAAAAACCATCGGCGCGGTCACGGACATGACAGGAACCGTTCAGGCGACTGCTGAACTCACCGCGCTGGAGCGGAACTCGTTGAACGCCTGCCGGAACGAGATCCGCGAAATCCTCCGCCGCCTGCGGGAACAGCTCGGAGAGAAATGGAGTCTCGTCAAAGGAATCGGTTTTGCCGATCCGGGGCTGGTCGATATTGAAAAAGGGATTTCGATCCGCGCGGTCAACGTCCCCGGCTGGGAAAATGCGCAGACGGGAAAATGGCTGGAAACCGAAAACGGCGTAAAAGCAAAACTCTGGCCGGAATGCATGGTCAAGACCTATATGGAATATCTATCGCGTCTCCGCCGTGAAGAACCGCCGAAAAGTCTTTTTCACATGGGAATGGATGACGGAATCGGAGGCGGTTTCATCAAAGACGGCAGATGTTTCACCGGCGATTCCAATCAGGGAATGGAAATCGGGCATATCATCATCGCGCCGAACGGTCCGCTCTGCCAGTGCGGCAACCGGGGCTGTCTTGAGGCAATTGCCGGGGAAACCGGAATCCGCCGCAAGATTCGCGAAGCCCTCAACAGCGGAGTCGATACGGAACTGAGTCTGGATGAGTTCTCGCTCGCAAAATTCGTTGAATGCGCAAAATATGACAAAGCCGCAAAAATCATCGCCAACGAAGTCTGTGACAGCATCGGAACCGCGCTTGCGGTTGCGGTCGCCCTTCTGAATCCCTCCATGATCGTCCTCAGCGGAGAGCTGACAAAGCTCGGCGGCGTGCTGACCAATGCCGTCAGCCGTTCCCTGTCCATGAACTGCTTCGCAGGCTCGCTCAAAGATTTGAAGATCGAGCTTTCGACGCTTGCTCCTTTCGACACCGCCCGGGGTGCCGCCCTGCTCATGCGCGACACTCTGCTGAAAGAATGATTTTTCGTCATCAGCTCAGGTAAAATTCTGCTTTTGCTGTTTTTACGGATTCGAAAACTTGATTTTACAGAGAAATGTAATATTTTCATGGAAAAGGGAACGGAAAAACAGTAATGAATCGAAGCACCCTAATTTTTTTCAGATATTTATTTTCCGCCGTATCTTTGCCGGCAGGGCTTCTTCTGCTCTGTGCCTGTTTCAGCGATATCGATGAGCTGGCGGAAAAAGCCCGGCAAGGCGATCCGCAGGCACAAAGAGATCTTGCCTATGATTTGTACTGCAAAGGCGAAATGGAGAATGCATTCCTCTGGTACCGGAAAGCCGCGGAAGCAGGAGATGCCAATGCAATGTGCAATCTGGGAACGATGTATCTTACCGGTAGAGGAACTTCTGTCAACCAGGAAAATGCGGTAAAATGGCTGAAAAGAGCGGCGGAACTCGGACATCCGGCGGCACAGAAAATTCTGAACTCTTTCCATCAGGAAAAATCATCTGAGAATAGAGATTTCCATATATCGGATAAGTTTTATAAAAAAGACGTATCACTCAATAAGAAATAAGATCATTTCCGCAGTAAAACAACAATCCACCACGGAAGATAAAATTTTCATCCCCCATAATTGATCTCTTTAAAAATAGAATCCAACAATGTCCGGATCTGTTTCTTGAAAATGATCACCAATCCAATGAGCACCACCAGCAAAAGGACCACTTCCACCGTACCGATCGCTTCCTCATCCATCAAAAATGCTTTTATTTCCTGTCTTAATCTCATAAATGAATCCCCTTTCTTATTTTTATGGCTGGTTCTCGTTTTTC
>ERZ780157.2606-NODE-2606-length-16519-cov-2.837767_pt1 | contig 16519 bp, 14 predicted proteins | sample MGYA00511169_ERZ780157 | MGnify/ENA primary metagenome ERZ780157 (study PRJEB29588, sample SAMEA1965149) | human gut metagenome | biome: human gut; feature: human-associated habitat; material: faeces | place: Denmark | collected 2008/2010 ... | reverse complement strand
GTCTGGTCGGGGAAGATGGGAACGCGTTTGCCATATTGGGCCGCTGCCGATCTGCTATGCGCAAAGCCGGTTATCCCCAGGCGTTTATCGACACGTTTGTCACCGAGGCCACAGCGGGCAATTACGACGATCTCCTGGCAACGGCGATGAGGTATGTGGTGGTGGCGTAAGTTTCAAAGTGCAATTCCAAAGTGCCAAATTTGCACTTTAGAAAATAAATAACTTTTTCGGCCGATCCGGGCATTTGCTTTCGGGTCGGCTTTTTTGTTTTTGTCTTAGAAAAATCGTAGATCTGCGTAGAATCGCGTTTGAAAATTTGAAAAAGTATGCTATCTTTTGTATATTGGAGTTATGGGCTTACAAATATCAATAACGACAAGAGGTTATTATGGACGATCGCTGGCTTTCAATGAAGGAAATCTGTGCTTACCTGGGTGTCAGCCATGACACGATTTCCCGCTGGATCGCCAACTATGATATGCCGTCAATGAAGATGGGTAAATGTTGGAAGTTTAAAAAAGACCAGATCGAGGACTGGCTGGCAAAAGGCGGTCCTGAAAAAAGTAGAAAAAAAATTAACAAAGCGTAACAGAGTGGACGTTAGATGTCCAGGTTCCGATGATATATTACGGATATATAACCACACTCAAGGAGATAAAACATGACAGAAAACACTGCGAATATTGGTTTTGAGAAAGAGATCTGGGATGCCGCCTGTATTCTTCGCGGAAATATGGACGCTGCGGAATATAAACAGGTGGTTCTTGGGCTTATCTTTCTGAAATATATCTCGGACAAATTCGAGGCCCGCTATAATGAACTTATGGCAGAAGATCCGGATTTTGCGGAAGATCGGGACGAATACACCTCCTGTAATGTGTTCTTCGTTCCGGCGGAAGCACGCTGGTCAAAGATCGCAGAAGCAGCTCATACTCCTGAAATCGGCAGAACCATTGACGATGCGATGATTTTGATTGAAAAGGAAAACGTCAGGCTGAAAGGTATCCTGCCGAAGAACTTTGCCCGCCCGGAACTGGACAAGCGCCGACTGGGTGATGTGGTGGACCTTTTTACAAATATCAAAATGAAAGATCATGGCGACACCCGCGATATTCTGGGGCGCACTTATGAATACTGCCTTGCGATGTTTGCAGAACAGGAAGGTAAGAAAGGCGGCGAATTTTTCACACCAGCTTGTGTGGTGAAAACACTGGTTGAGTTCCTGAAGCCTTACAACGGACGGGTTTATGACCCTGCCTGCGGTTCCGGTGGTATGTTTGTGCAGTCGGCAAAGTTTGTGGAAAACCATCAGGGCAATATCAACAATATTTCGGTTTACGGTCAGGACTCCAATCCGACCACTTGGAAAATGGCGCAGATGAATCTGGCGATCCGGGGCATTGAAGCGAACTTGGGAAATTATAACGCAGATACCTTTTTCAACGATTGTCACCCGACATTGAAAGCGGACTTTGTAATGGCAAATCCTCCCTTCAATCTTTCCGATTGGGGCGCGGATCGGCTGAAAGATGATGTCCGCTGGAAATATGGTGTGCCGCCCTCCGGCAACGCCAACTTTGCCTGGCTTCAGCACATGATCCACCACCTGGCTCCCAACGGAAAAATCGGCATGGTGCTGGCAAATGGTTCTCTTTCCTCCCAATCCGGAGGGGAAGGTGAAATCCGCAAAAATATCATTAACGACGATCTGGTCTCCTGTATCGTTGCGATGCCGACACAGCTTTTCTATACGACCCAGATCCCGGTTTCCCTGTGGTTCCTGAGCCGCAACAAAAAGCAGAAGGGAAAAACCTGTTTTATTGATGCCCGCAAAATGGGAACGATGGTCTCCCGCAAACTGCGTATGCTGACCGATGCTGATATTGAAGAACTCGCCAAGACATTTGATGCCTACGAAAACGGAACGCTGGAAGATGTCAAAGGCTTCTGCGCCGTCGCCACCACCTCTCAGATCGCGGAACAGGACTATATTCTTACACCGGGCAGATATGTGGGCATTGAAGAACAGGAGGATGATGGCGAACCCTTTGACGAAAAAATGGAACGGCTGACCACCGAGCTCTCTGCTTTGTTTGCCAAATCCCATGATCTGGAAAATGAGATCAAAAAGAATCTGAAAGCTATTGGATTCGAGGTGGAATAATGGCAGGTTGGCAAACAATAAAACTATCTGACGTTGTACGGACGAACGTATCAACTTATTCTTTAAGCGACAATTGGGAATTTGTAAACTATCTGGATACAGGCAATATCGTGACAAACGAAATTGCACTGATACAAAGGATAGAGCTTGCTCAGGGAGAAAAATTGCCGAGTAGGGCTCGACGCAAGGTCGAAATTGGAGATATAATTTATTCGACCGTTCGCCCCAATCAATTACACTATGGCTTCATAGATAATATCCCTGAAAATTTCCTCGTCTCAACGGGGTTTGCTGTGTTGCATCCTGAAAAAGGTAAAATTGACGCCAAATTTTTATACTATTTGCTTGTGCAGAATGACATTACTGAAAAATTGCAAGCAATCGCAGAACAAAGCACCTCAACATACCCATCGATAAAACCGTCAGATATAGAAGATCTTGATTTTATTGTTCCCGAAATAAAAGTACAGAGAAAAATATCAAATATTTTATCAGCAATCGATAAAAAAATAGAACTGAACGCACAGATAAACCATAATTTGGAGGGAATCGCCGCATGAAAATTGTTATAGTGACAATTTTTATGGCTTTGTGTCTGCTTCCTGCTTATGGAAACCATAATTTGGAAGAACAGGCAAAGGCGATCTTCAAGTCTTGGTTCGTGGATTTCGAGCCATTTGCAGATGATGTTTTTACAAATGAAGATCCCGTAGAACATCCAGCATCTTTGAGTATGGTTCAAATTGCAAACATCGAGCATATTTTGGAAACGGGGAAACGCCCGAAAGGTGGAGCTGTTAAGTCAGGGATTCCGAGTATTGGCGCAGAAAACGTAAAAAAACTTGGTGTTTTCGATTACTCTTCTGGTAAATTTATTCCCAGAGAATTTGCAGATAGCATGAAACGCGGAAAAATCAATGGCTATGAACTTTTGATATACAAAGATGGTGGAAAACCTGGAACATTCATCCCTCATTTTTCAATGTTTGGAGAAGGTTACCCATACGAAGAATGTTATATAAATGAACATGTTTTTAAATTAGATTTCGGAAACAAGGGATTTAATGCGTTTGCATATTTTTACTTCCAAACAGATTATCCTTATTCTTGGTTAGCAAACAATGGAGGGAAAGCGGCAATTCCAGGAATAAATCAGGAGGATATACGATCAATATTTATTTTTGATCCCCAGCACCCTAAAGTAAAAGAATTCAGTGCTTATGTGTCTCCCATATTTACGACAATCATGAAAAATTGTCTTGAAAATAAAAAACTGGCCCAGCTGCGAGACGCACTGTTACCCAAGCTGATGTCCGGGGAAATCGACGTGTCGGAGGTTGAAGTATGAGCCAGAAAGTTTCGATCCGATTTTTTAATAACCGGGAAGTGCGGGCAGCATGGGATGATTCCGCTAATCAATGGTTATTTTCGATTGCAGATATTGTCGGTGTTTTGACCGAAAGTGTAAATCCGAGAAAATATTGGAGCGTGCTGAAAACTCGCCTGAAAAAGTCTCATCCTGAGTTGACTACAAATTGTAGTCAACTGAAAATGACTGCAACCGATGGCAAACGGTATCTTACAGATTGTTTCTCGCAACAGGATATTCTTGTGCTTGTTGAGCATATCCCCAGCCGTTATGCGGTTCAATTTATCAAGTGGTTTACTTACAGTGATGATACCATTGATGGCAAGAGCCGTACCAAAGCCTACGCCCTTTTTGAAAGTGGATTGCTTGCCAGTTTGGAACCGGGCAGCGTAAAATGCCTGCAGCAGATTCACGCTTATCTCTTTGGCGGACTTTATGAGTTTGCCGGGCAGATCCGGGATAAAAACATCAGCAAAGGCGGCTTTACTTTTGCAAATGCACTGTATTTTTCCACTATTCTGCCCAATATTGAAAATATGCCAGAAACCACCTTTGATGAAATAATCAATAAGTATGTAGAAATGAATGTGGCGCATCCTTTTATGGAGGGCAACGGCAGAAGTACCCGTATCTGGCTGGATCTGATGTTGAAACGCACGCTCAAAAAATGTATCGACTGGAGCAAGGTCAATAAAAACGCCTATCTCGAAGCCATGCGGAAAAGTGTTGTTGACAGTTTAGAACTGAAAACTCTTCTCGAACCGGCATTAACCAGGAAAATCAACGATCGTGAAATGTTCATGAAAGGCATTGATTACTCCTATTATTACGAAAGCGACGATTCAACGCTTGAACCGGCCCAGAAGGAAATCTAAATAGCAATTTAGCGGAGCAGAAAATATGGCATATACAGAAGCAAATTATGAAAATGCGGTGATCCAGCTGATTGAACAGCTCGGATACACTCATGTGTACGGCCCGGATGTTGAACGGGACTATACCGATCCATTGTATTCGGAAGTTTTGGAAGGGGCGTTGATTGCAGTCAATCCGGGTATCCCGCAGGCAGCGATCAACGAAGCCTTGTTCAAGCTCCGCAACATTGAAAACGGCAAACTTGAACAGCGGAATATCATCTTTACCGACTATCTGCAAAATGGTATTGAGGTTTCCTTTTTTCATAATGGCGAACAGAAATATGAGCGTGTCCATTTGATCGACTATGACCACATTGACCGGAACAGTTTTATTGTCGCTAATCAATGGACTTTTCAGGAACACTCCGAAAAACGCCCGGATGTGGTGATTTTTGTTAACGGCCTGCCGTTGGTGGTTATTGAACTCAAATCTCCGTCACGAGAAGAAACCGATGCTTCGGAAGCCTACCGGCAGCTCCGCAACTATATGCTGGAAATTCCGTCGTTCTTCGTTTACAATGCCTTCTGTGTTATGAGCGATATGGCAGAAACCCGCGTTGGAACGATCACTTCCGGCGAAGATCGTTTCATGCAATGGAAAACGGTTGATGGCAAAACTGAAAGCACCGCTTTTGCCGACTTTAACGTACTTTTTGAGGGGATGTTGGAAAAACAGCGTTTCTTTGACATTTTGCGGAACTTCATTTGCTTCTCCCGCGATAATGGCAAAGATGCCAAAATCCTCGCGGGTTACCACCAGTTCTATGCTGTCCGCAAAGCTGTTGTTTCCACCGTCAATGCCACACAGACCGACGGGCGCGGCGGCGTTTTCTGGCACACACAGGGCAGCGGTAAATCCCTGTCTATGGTCTTTTATGCCCACTTGCTCCAGCAGGAACTCAACAGTCCCACCATTGTTGTATTGACCGACCGCAATGACCTTGACGATCAGCTCTACGGACAGTTTTCCAAGTGTCAGGAGTTCCTCCGGCAGATTCCGCAGCAGGCTTCCAGCCGGGAGAACCTGAAAGAGCTGCTTGCCAATCGTGAAGCCAACGGCATTATTTTCACCACGATGCAGAAGTTTGAGGAATCCGGTTCAGCTCTTTCTCAACGGCGCAACATTGTGGTAATGGCGGACGAAGCTCACCGGGGACAATACGGATTTGAAAAAATCAATGAGGACGGAAAAATCCATATTGGAACTGCCCGGATCATCCGGGACAGCCTCCCCAATGCCACATTTATCGGTTTCACCGGTACTCCGATCTCCCAGAAAGACCGCAACACCCGCGAGGTTTTCGGTGACTATATTGACATTTACGATATGACTCAGGCTGTGGAAGATGGCGCTACCCGCCCGGTGTTTTATGAAAGCCGCGTGATTCATTTGAACCTTGACGAAAAGATCTTGAAAAAGATCGACTCTGAATATGAGCTTCTGGCACAAAACGCAGAAGAACACGCCATCGAAAAAAGCAAAAAAGAGCTGGGCCAAATGGAAAGTATCCTCGGAGCACCCCAGACCATAGAAGCTCTCTGCAACGACATTGTGGAGCACTACGAAAACTACCGGGCGCAGGAATTGACCGGCAAAGCCATGATCGTGGCATACTCCCGCCCGATTGCAATGGATATTTACCGGAAACTTCTGGAAATGCGTCCAGCATGGAACGAAAAAATCGCGGTGGTGATGACTTCCGGCAACGATGATCCGGAGGAATGGCGCAGTATCATCGGCAATAAGTCCCGCAAAGATGAGCTTGCCCGGAAGTTCAAAGACAATGACGATCCGTTGAAAATCGCCATTGTTGTGGATATGTGGCTCACCGGATTTGATGTTCCGTCGCTGGCTACGATGTATGTTTACAAGCCCATGTCCGGCCATAACCTTATGCAGGCGATTGCCCGCGTGAATCGTGTGTTTAAAAACAAAGAAGGCGGTCTCGTAGTCGATTATGTCGGTATTGCCAGCGCATTGAAACAGGCGATGAACGACTATTCCAAGCGCGACCAGAGCAATTACGGCGATACCGATATTGGCAAGGCTGCGCTGCCCAAATTTCAGGAGAAACTGGAAGTCTGCCGGGATCTTTTTCACGGCTTCGATTATGCCAACTTTATGGACGGAACCGACCTTGAGCGTTCCCAGCTTATCATTGGCGGCGTGAACTTCCTTTCCGATCCGAAAGAGCCGAAAAAGAAAGAACTCTTTATCAAAGAAGGTCTGCTGCTTCGGCAGGCGTTGTCACTTTGTCGCAGTATCGTTCCGCAAAACGAACGTTATGAAGCTGCTTTCTTTGAAGCCGTCAGAACGATGCTCACCCGTATTACCGGCAATCCCAAGCATTTCTCATTGAAGGAGATCAACGAACGGATCAATGAACTGCTGAAGCAGAGCATCAAAAGCGACGGAGTTATCAACCTTTTTGCAGACGTAAAAGAAGGTTTTTCGCTCTTTGATCCGAAGTTTCTGGAAGAGATTTCCAAAATGAAGGAAAAGAATGTTGCTATTGAAATCCTGAAAAAGTTGATTGCAGAACAGGTTTCGGTCTATCGTCGCACCAATGTTGTCAAATCTGAGCTTTTTTCCGAAAAACTCCAGCGGGCAATGAACGCTTATCTCAACGGTATGCTGACCAATGAGGAAGTGATCGAAGAACTGAAAAAGATGGCAGCCGAAATCGCCGCAGCAGTTGACAGCAGCAATCAGTTAGGCTTATCCGTTGAAGAGATCGCCTTCTATGACGCCTTGACCAAACCGCAGGCAGTCAAAGATTTTTACGACAATGACCAGCTGGTGGCGATCACCAAAGAACTGACCGAAATGCTCCGTTCAAATCGAACCGTTGACTGGCAGAAAAAAGAAACCGCCAGAGCAAAAATGCGTTCAATGGTAAAACGCCTGCTGAAAAAATACAAATATCCGCCTGAAGGTCAGGAAGAAGCTCTGGAAACCGTAATCAGCCAGTGCGAAATGTGGACGGATAATACTGTAATAGCGGAATAAACATAGAGTAGATTGGGGAATAACAATGACTGATTTCAAGCTGATACATGGGATTTATGAGAGCGTGATAAATCATGCTTTAGAAGAGCGTTTATCTCGCCTTGAAGAGAATTACGCTGTCACCAAAAATCAGCTTGATTCAGAAGAAAGTTCTTTCACTCTGGCTTTGCATTTGACCAAGTCGATTGCTAACAGCCTTGCCGGAATCAAAGGCGATGACCGCAAGCAAAAGCAAGCGCAATTCTGTAATCAGCTGCTGGACGTTATCGGACAGAACGATACATCTTTTCCGGTGGAATCGGAAAAAATCGTTGAAGATTTGATGTACTTGATGCAGATTCAGGACACTCGCAAAAAGCCGCTATCCCGTCCTGATACGCCGTTGACTAACGCTGCCTTGTTTACTGGGACGGCTTCCGACCTTACGCTGGAAAGTGAGCTTAAGAAAGAAATTCAAACTGCTGACCGCATTGATATCTTGTGTTCTTTTATCAAATGGAGCGGACTTCGCCTGATCCTTCCTTTTCTGAAAGAAGCTACCGCCGAGGGCAAGCGCCTGCGCATTATTACCACCAGTTACTTGGGCGCAACCGACATTAAGGCTATTGACGAATTGCAGAAACTCCCCAACACCGAACTGCTGGTTTCTTACGATACGGAACGCACACGTCTCCACGCAAAGAGTTACATTTTTCATCGGGATAATGGTTTCGGAACGGCTTATATCGGTTCGTCCAACCTGTCCAATGCCGCGCTGACCAGCGGGCTTGAATGGAATCTCAAAATCAGTCAGTTTGAATCTCCGTATCTCTGGGAAAAGGTTTGTGCCACCTTTGAAACCTACCAGAATACCGCCGAATTTACCCGTTATGATGAAACTTCCCGTGAGCGTTTGACCCAGGCGTTGCGCCACGAAAGCGGCAAGGATAACGACAAAGAGGATTACATGGCGTTTATGGACGTTACGCCGTATCCGTATCAGGAAGAAATCCTCGATAAAATCCGCGCTGAGCGTGAAATTCACGACCGCCACAAAAATTTGGTCGTTGCCGCTACTGGTACGGGTAAAACGGTAATTGCCGCCTTTGATTTTAAGCGAGTCCGCAAAGAGCAGCCCAACGCAAAATTTTTGTTTGTAGTTCATCGGGAAGAAATTCTGAAACAGAGCCGCTTTACTTTCCGCAACATTCTGCGAGATCAGAACTTTGGCGAGTTGCTGACCGGACACGAAAAGCCGGAAAGCTACGAACACCTTTTCTGCTCCATTCAGAGTTTGAATTCACAAGATCTCTGTTATAAACTTCCAGAAGATTACTACGATTACATTGTGATCGACGAGTTTCACCACGCCGCCGCCAACGGTTATCAGGAACTGCTTGAACACTTTAAGCCCAAGTATTTGCTGGCATTGACCGCAACTCCGGAACGTCACGACGGATTAGATGTGCTGAAATACTTTGACTATCATATTGCTGCTGAAATCCGTTTGCCGGATGCCATTAACCGCAAACTTTTGTCGCCTTTTCAATATTTCGGAATTTCCGATTCGGTGGACTTGAGCGCCCTGAAATGGAGCAACGGCGGTTATGATAAATCGCAGTTGAATAATATCTTTACGGGCAATCATGTCCGCGCCAATTTGGTATTGCAGAAAATGCACGAAATTTTGTTGGATATCAGCGAGTGTCGGGCGCTTTGCTTCTGCGTAAGTCAAAACCATGCCGAGTTTATGAACGACTTTTTCAATGCGCATGGGGTGAATTCTGCCGTGTTGACTGCTCAATCCAGCGTACAGGAACGTAACAGTGTGCAAGGACGTTTGATCTCCAAAGAAATCAACGTGATTTGTGTGGTTGACCTTTACAACGAAGGTGTGGATATTAAAGAAATTGATACGGTACTGTTCCTGCGCCCCACCGAAAGTTTGACGATTTTCCTGCAGCAGTTAGGGCGCGGACTGCGCTTGCATGAAGATAAAGAGTGCTTAACGGTACTGGACTTTGTCGGCAATGCACATAAAAACTTTAACTTTGAATATCGTTTCCGGGCGATGCTCGGATCTTCCGGCGAAAACGTTATTGACGAAATGGAACATGGTTTTCCGTATTTGCCCGCCGGATGCCATATCCAACTGGAAAAAGAGGCGCAAAAGAGGATTCTTGAAAACATCAAAGGCAGTATTTCTGCCGGGCGTCAGGCAATGTTGGTAAGCCGCATTGCCACCTTTGAAAGCGAAAGTGGCAAGCCGCTAACGTTGGAAAATTTTGTAGACTATCACCACCTGAAACTTTCAACGATCTATCAGAGAGCGTTGTTTGCCCGCCTCTGTCAGCGGGCAAATTTGCGTGATGATTTTGAATTTGCTGAAGAAGATCGGCTGCGGAAAGGCTTGCTGCGTATCTGCCATCTTAACTCGGCGTATCAGCTTAAAAACTTATTGGAACTTCTGCAAGCGCCTGTCGGTCGCCTCGCTGCTTTGACCGAAGATGAAGAACGCATCCTGACCATGTTCCACTTCTCTATGTGGGGACGGAATACCGACATTAAAACGGTTCAGGAAAGCGTGGCAAAGCTCAAAGAAAATCACTTCTTTTTTTCTGAATTGCTGGATGTGCTGAATTATCTTTTTGAACACGCCGATTTGGTGACAGCCAAACCGGAACTGCCATTTGATTGTCCGCTGGAACTGCACGCAAATTATACCCGTGACGAAATATTAGCGGCGCTGGGCAACTGGACGATGGAAAAATCTCCGGAAATGCGTGAGGGCGTGAAGTATCTGCCTGAAATCAACACTGATATTTTTCTGGTCACATTGAATAAATCCGAAAAGCATTATTCGCCAACGACCATGTATTTGGATTATGCAATCAGTGATGAATTATTCCATTGGCAGTCGCAAAGCACTACCAGTACCGAATCTGCTACCGGTAAGCGTTATCTCAACGGTAGCAGCACCATTTTGCTTTTTGTCCGTGAAAATAAAAACACCGATGGCATAAGTTCCAGTTATTGCTTCCTCGGTCCGGCCAAATATGTTTCTCACAGCGGTTCAAAACCGATCAATATAACCTGGAAACTACTCTACAAAATGCCCGCCCGCCTTTGCCGAATGACTGAACGCATGGCAATTGCATAAGAAAGGGAAAGTTCAATGTCAGAAAATTATTTAGATTTATACGGACAAGCTTTAACACAAGCTCTTGAAGAAAAATCTGATTTTTGTTTGGATGTTGATGATTTTAATAAAGGCCTTGACCATATATTGGATCTTTTGCAGTCAGCAGTTAATTTATTTTGTGCAAAACAACATAATATTGCTACTTTTCTTGCAATTACTGCACTGGAAGAAAAAACAAAATTAGAAATTTATAGTTACCAATCTACACGTTCAGAAGTTGATGAAACTCTTGATAATACGCCAAGCAAAAAAAGAGGTATTCTGTATAATCATAAAATAAAGCATCGTTTAGCTCCATCTCCCGTTCTTTTTATGGGAACACGATTGCAAGAACAAATTGGCGAAGCACGTTTATATCAGCTTATTGATCAAGCAAGAGAACGAGGTTTTAGAGACGAAAGAGAAAGCGCGTTATACATTGATTTTAATACAGATGACACCATTGTATTTCCTAAAGAGGCAATAACTCCAGTGATAGCCAAAGAATTTCTTCTTTTTGCAATTGAGGTCGTGGATGATGGACTTGTGGGATACACAGAATATTCTATTAAAGAAGTATCTAAAGAACTGGAACATTTATGGAATCAAGTTTGTGAAAAATTTGATTCAGAATGCTGAGGCGGAAATTGTTTATGGAAACCGAGCTTTGCAATATGTGCATGATTACCGATCAGGAAGGTCGTGTTCTGGTTCAGGATCGGCTGCCGAAGCCGAGTAACGCCTGGAGTGGCCTGACGTTCCCTGGTGGACACGTGGAGTCGGGGGAGACTGTTGTCGCGTCTGTAATCCGGGAAGTGCGCGAGGAAACGGGCCTCACGATAACCGACGTTGTTCCGGCCGGATATATTCAGTGGTACAATCCAGATCGTCAGTCACAATATTTTGTTTTCCTGTTCAAAACCAGCAGTTACAGCGGTGATTTGAAGGGGTCTGGCGAAGGGAACGTTAAATGGATGACTCTCGACGAAATGCTCGCAGGTCGGCTGGCTCCCAATATGAAACAATATCTTGCAGTTTTCCAGAACGAGAATATCCCGCAGGCGTATGGGATCTCAGGGCAAAAGTTATCAGTAATCAATCTCAAAGGAGAAGAAATATAAAATGGCCAATATTCCACCATTTTCTGCAAATACATTAGAGGAATTGGCAAAGTTTTTCGGGAACATTCATTCTCATTCCGCAATTGAGATGATTTTAAGAAACGCATCTTTGCCTGACCCTGGCCAATCTTTTTCCAAATGGAAGCGGCTGTATAACGCATTTGCCGATTCTCAAAATAAACATAACGTTTCCAATAATGTGATAAAGTATATATGCTTGGCGTTGGACCCTGTTTGCTATACTCAAAACAAGAGCCAATACATGGATTACCTTTCTCAAGTCAACCGTATTTTGTCATTTGTCGAATTGGAATTTCGAGAAGATGGGAAAATGCACAGAGTTACAAAAGCTCAGACGCTTTCGGAAGCAGTGATGCGGGCTCAAAATTTAAAGTCATTACTGAAGCAGAGAAATACGCATCCTGATATTTTTAAAGCGGCTGAAGCAGAGATCGCTTCTGACAATTATTTTCATACAGTCCTTGAAGCCATGAAAAGTGTGACATCAAAAATAAGGTCATTAACAGGAATTTATGCTGATGGAGCAGAATTGGTCGATCTGACTTTATCTGGGGCAAATCCGTGTCTTGCAATAAACCCGTTAAAGACGAAATCTGAAATTGGTGAGCAAAAAGGTTTTGTAAATTTGCTAAAAGGACTTTATGGTACTTTTAGAAACCCAACTGCGCATGAACCGAAGATAGAATGGCCAGTTTCTGAAGAAGATGCTCTTGACGTTTTATCAGTTCTTTCTTATGTTCATCGAAAACTCGATAAAGCACACCGGATATAATCAAATGAACCTTCTCTGCCTTTCCGATCTTCACCTGCGCTCCGAAGCAGTCGTTGACGCGATCGACCGGAAGAAGCTGTCTCCGTTTCTGGCGGGCATAGCGGCGCGTGTGGCCGAGGTTTCCCCAGATGCCGTTGTTGTTACCGGGGACACAGTTAGCCCGGCCCAGGTGCGCCTGCTTTCGGCCTTGTTGCGAAGCGTGATCCCTGGCGACCTGCCGATCGTGGTCACACTGGGCAATCACGAGTTCTGGGGCCGGACGTTTGAGGACACATTGGAAAAACTGAAGGCGCAGACTGTTGACGACAAAAACATCTTTTATCTGGACCTTTGTGGCAGCGTGATCCTCGGTGGTGTGAACTTCGTTGGAGGAACGCTGTTCTTTGACGGTTCCATGCGCATCCGGGATAACCAGCGGATCGACCAATGGGATGGCTGGCAGGACTGGCGGATCATCGACGTTGAAAGCCGCTATATGGAATTTAACGCCTATTACGTTGACATGATCCGGGCAAGTATGAAACCGGGTATGCCGACTGCGCTTTGCACACATCACGTCCCGCACTTCAGACTGAATGGTCATGAACCGGGCCATTACAGCTTTTATACCGGCATGAAGGACCTTGTTCACGATCTGCCATTTGATCCGCTTTATAACAACTATTTGATCTGTGGCCACACCCACCGGCGCGTGATCGGAGAGGTTGTTCCCGGCTTCATGGGAGTCAACGTCGGCAGCGATTATGACGACCTGAAAACCTTTGTGCTGGAGGTATAAATGACGGACGCTGGCAAATCTGATAATTGGGCCACTTTGTCTCCGGCCGAAAAGAAACTGGAGTTATTCCGTCGCCAGAAGGATCTGCTCGACACGTTCCTTGCCACCGGTGCGATCAGCCAGTCCCAGCACGACAAAAGCCTGAACTGCCTGATTGAGAAAATGGGGATTGATCCGGAAAGCGGGAGCCTTAAATGAATCAGATTATCCCCGCCGACACAGAACAGCAGAAGGACATTCTTTGGAAAAAATATCTGTCGAAAAAGAAGTCTTTTGCGAAGGCTCAATTTCAGCTTTCGGAATATCAGAAGGTTGTCCGACCGGCCTTTGATCGCTGGCTTTCCTCTTTCGCCGGAGATCGCTTCGGTGAATGTTTGATGATCCGTTATGAGCTGAAAAGATATGATGAAAACATTTTAACTTTTGACAGACTTTGCCGAATCCTCAAAAAGTCCGCCAGCGAAGTTCTTTTTGCCATCCAAACAGAATGTATTGAACAGAACAAGTTTTTCTGGGGGGGCGTCCGCGAACAATATGAAAAAGCCAGCGCGGAGGCTGAGCAGCGCTTCCGGGATCGGTTAAAAGCGATGATGGGTGATGATTCGTCGGAAAACACCAAGCGGCTCTGGGAGGCGTTTGATCGGCTGAACGACGCGACCGATCCGCGTGAAAGACATAATCTGTGCCAGGTGGCTCCTGAAAAAGAAGAACCCGAACAAGCAGGCGAGATAAAGAAATTATATCGAACACTTTGTCTGCGCCATCATCCGGACAAAACCGGTGTTTATAACGAGAAGCTCTGGCTGGAAATTCAGGATGCATACGAAAAGGGAAGCGTTAAAAAACTGCGAGACCTTTTGAAACGGCCCGTTGCAAAGCCGGATGACACTTCTTTCGGTTTGAGCTGTGAGGAAATCCAGTCGATGATCGACGCATTGGAAAAAGAGTTCAAACCGGTCCGGGCAGACCTCCGAACTGCCAAGAAAAGTCCGGCATGGGATTTCCTGAAATGGAACGACCGAAAGCGCGAAGAACGCCGGGAAGATTTATCTCGACAGGCAGACGAAAGCCTGGCTCATTTGCAACAACAGCGGGAGCAGAGGAAAGCGAAGGTAGCAGGAATTTTCAAACCCAATCAGAGATTCAAAAAAGTTCAAATCGTTGTCAGTCGTGATATTGGCAAAAAGGCCTCATATACGATCCGGCTGATTTATGGGAAATATGAGAAAACATTGCCGATCCGCCGGGGCGTTAGACAGCCAGATTCCGTATTCGCAGAACGTTGCGCTGTAACGGGGCTCAGTGCGCTGAAAGCACCTTGCCGGGTATCGTTTATCCTCCCGGACGAACTCCTCGCGTCGTTGCGGCCTGTTGAGGCTGGTTTTATATTTGGTGACGAGCTGGGAAATTTGGTCAGTCGGCACATCGTAAACTTCACCGATATGCGCGATGAATATGATTTCTCAAATGCCAGCAAAGTATGAACCGGACAAGTAAACCGGACAAGTTCAACCCCACAAGCTGACCCCACAAGTTCACCCGACAAGTACCCGACAAGTTGCCGGGTTTGATTTCGCATTTTATATCAATTACATGATCTTCAAACTGCGAACTTTTAACAGGAAAAGCTCGTGGACATCGTTTCAAGAATAGTTCGCTGAGTTGACATTAAACAGCGTTTGCATTACTCCTTTGAACCTCGTCCTTTGCTCGGTTTGAGCGTAATTTGAGCTTGGGACGAGTTCCCGACCCTACAGAGAAAGAGAGAGAAAAACGGCCGGGAAAAGGCGAGAATAGCGAGCATAGGATTAGGGAGTTTCCCATATCCGGCGTTCTCTGTTTTGTGTAAACTGTTGATTGTGCGGGCGTAAAAGATAAAGAAAAACGGAACCAGGCTTTGACTTCCTGATTCCGTACTTTTTACTAATGGTGGAGCTGGTGGGAGTCGAACCCATGACCTATACGATGCGAACGTATCGCTCTAGCCAACTGAGCTACAGCCCCATTCTTTGATAGGGCTTTACTATATGATCAAAATCCGAAAAAGCAAATCAAATTCAATAGAAAATCAGACTTTTTTTCAAAAAGAAAAAATGGAGGCAGATATCGCAAAAATACTGCATCCATTTTTCCGAGGGGGTTGTGTCATATGATAATATGACGCTTCTATGGAAATATTTCCTGAATCAAATCACTCACCCGCAAAAGAATAGAGAAGCTTGATCTCCTCCGGCCACAAGGTCTCATCGATTGTCTCAAGCACCATTGGAATATTGTCAAAACGTCTGTCATTCATCAGACGCCTGAAAGGTTCCAATCCCAATTCTCCTTTGCCGATACTGTTATGACGGTCAAGGTGTCCGCCCAGGACGCTCTTGGAATCGTTCAGGTGAACTCCGCGCAGGAAGCGGAAACCGATAATACGCTCAAACGCGTTCATCGTCTGTTCATACCCATCCTCACTTTTCAGGTCATATCCGGCAGCAAAGGAATGGCAGGTGTCAATGCAGACCCCGACACGGGACTGATCCTCAATCAACTCCATGATACGGGCAATCTGTTCAAAGGAATAACCGAGATTGCTCCCCTGCCCCGCAGTGTTTTCAATCACAGCGGTTACACCCTCCGTTTCAGACAATGCCGCGTTCACGGACTCTGCAATCAGTTTCAGGCAATCATCTTCCGGGATCTCACGCAAATGGCTGCCGGGATGAAAATTCAGGCGATCCAACCCCAACTGCATACAGCGGGACATCTCATCCGTAAAAGCCTTCAGGGATTGTGCACGCTTTGCCGGATCAGGATTCCCCAGATTGATCAGATAACCGTCATGCGGCAGAATATGTTCTGCGGAAAAACCGTGCGCCTTGCAGTTGGCTTTGAATGCCTTGATCGATTCCTGCGTCAGCGGCGGACTCGCCCACTGACGCTGATTTTTCGTAAACATGGCAAACGCCTTCGCCCCGATTGCGGCGGCATTCAGCGGGGCGTTTTCCACTCCGCCCGCGATGGAAACATGTGCTCCGATGTATTTCATAAGAATATCCCCTTTTTGGAATAACTTACCTGAGAAAAATATTTTTTCAATTCAGATTCAATTATTTTTTCAGAAACACGGAAAACATCCGGAAGATCCGCTTTTTTTGTATCAGGCTGCTCCGGCGGCAACACTTCAAGAAAAGAGTTTTCCGGCATTGCAAAAAAAGT
>ERZ780157.2605-NODE-2605-length-16521-cov-2.889894_pt1 | contig 16521 bp, 9 predicted proteins | sample MGYA00511169_ERZ780157 | MGnify/ENA primary metagenome ERZ780157 (study PRJEB29588, sample SAMEA1965149) | human gut metagenome | biome: human gut; feature: human-associated habitat; material: faeces | place: Denmark | collected 2008/2010 ... | reverse complement strand
GCAGGCAATTGATGCTCTTGTGAAAGGCTTTCAGGAAGGAAATCAGTTTCAGACACTTCTTGGTGTTACCGGTTCCGGTAAAACTTTTACGATGGCAAATGTGATTGAAAAACTGAATAAGCCGACGCTCGTGATTGCGCATAATAAGACACTGGCGGCACAGCTGTATGGCGAATTTAAAGAATTTTTCCCGGAGAATGCGGTAGAATATTTTGTGTCATACTATGATTATTACCAGCCGGAAGCCTATGTGCCTTCGACCGATACCTATATAGAAAAGGATTCGGCAATCAATGACGAAATTGATAAGCTGCGCCACTCGGCGACAGCGGCACTGACTGAGCGCAGTGATGTGGTTATTATTGCGAGTGTTTCCTGCATTTATGGACTGGGTAGTCCAATCGATTATCAAAATATGACGGTCTCTCTGCGTCCGGGCATGGAAAAGGATAGGGATGAGGTGATTCGGCGTCTGATTGATATTCAGTACACGCGGAATGATATGGATTTTCATCGTGGCACGTTCCGTGTGCGTGGTGATGTAGTTGAGATTTTTCCGGCATCGGCAAGTGACCGTGCGATTCGGGTTGAGTTCTTTGGTGATGAAGTGGACAGGATTCAGGAAATTGATGTTGTAACTGGAGAGGCGACAGCGGACTTAGAGCATATGGTTGTTTTTCCGGCTTCTCATTATGTAGTGGCACCGGATAAGATGGAGCGTGCGATTGCGGGAATTGAAAAAGAACTGGATGAGCGTGTGAAGTATTTTAAGAGTGAGGATAAACTGATTGAGGCGCAGCGGATTTCCGAGAGGACACATTTTGATGTTGAGATGTTAAGGGAGACCGGTTTTTGCTCCGGTATTGAGAATTATTCCATGCATTTGAACGGGTTACAGCCGATGGAAACGCCGATGACTTTGATGGATTATTTCCCGGATGATTTTTTGATTATTGTGGACGAGTCGCATATTACGATTCCACAGATTGGCGGGATGTTTGCCGGTGACCAGTCGAGGAAATCTACACTTGTAGAATACGGGTTTCGCCTGCCTTCTGCCAAAAGTAACCGCCCTTTGAACTTTGAAGAATTTGAGGGGCATATTAACCAGATGATGTTTGTTTCGGCTACGCCTTCAACGTATGAGACTGAGCATGAGCTGCTTCGTACCGAGCAGATTATTCGTCCGACGGGGCTGTTGGATCCGGAGCTTGATGTCCGGCCGGTTAAAGGACAGGTGGATGATTTACTCGGAGAGATTCGAAAGGTTACCGAGAAGAAGGGAAAGGTTCTCGTTACGACACTGACAAAACGAATGGCAGAGGATTTAACGAAATATTTAAAGGAAGTCGGGGTGCGCGTGCGGTATCTGCATTCGGATATTGATACGCTGGAGCGTTCAGAAATTATTCGCGATATGCGTCTGGATGTGTTTGATGTTTTAGTCGGAATTAACCTTTTGCGAGAGGGTCTTGATATTCCGGAGATTCAGTTGGTAGCGATTTTGGATGCGGACAAAGAAGGTTTCTTGCGTTCGGAGACTTCTTTGATTCAGACAATTGGGCGTGCGGCACGAAACTCGGAAGGACATGTTATTATGTATGCGGATAAGATTACCGATTCCATGCGTAAGGCAATTGATGAAACCGAGCGGCGCCGCAAGATACAAAAAGAATATAATGAAGAACACGGCATTGTGCCAAAGACAATTCAGAAGGCGGTGCGTGATCGAATCCGTATTTCAAAGAAAGCAGGTACGGATATTACGGAAGAAGAGAAAGATCCGGAATCCATGAGTTTTGAGGAATTGCAGCGTCATATTGCTAAGATGATGAAACAGATGAATCAGGCAGCGGCTGAGTTGAATTTTGAAAAGGCTGCCAAACTGCGTGACCGGATGATTGAATATAAAAAGCATTTAGAGGAAATCCGCAGTGAACTTTAGAAGCAAAAAAGCGATGGAGGTTAGTATGGATACAAAGCGAGAAATACGGATACGAGGTGCCAAAGAGCATAATCTTCAAAATATTGATTTGGATATTCCAAGAGATAAATTTGTGGTGTTGACCGGTTTAAGCGGTTCCGGAAAGTCATCGTTGGCGTTTGACACCATTTACGCTGAAGGACAGAGAAGATATATGGAGTCATTATCTTCTTATGCCAGACAGTTTTTAGGTCAGATGGAGAAGCCGGATGTTGAGAGCTTAGAGGGGCTTCCGCCGGCAATTTCGATTGACCAGAAATCAACGAATCGTAATCCGCGTTCTACGGTAGGAACGGTTACGGAAATTTATGATTATTTTCGTCTTTTATATGCCAGAATTGGAATTCCTCATTGCCCGAAGTGTGGCAAGGAAATTCAAAAACAGTCGGTAGATCAGATGGTGGATGAAATCATGAAGTTGCCGGAGCGTACGAAAATTATGCTGCTTGCTCCGGTTGTGCGTGGTCGCAAAGGAGAGCATGTAAAAGTGTTAGACAAGGCAAAGCGCAGCGGTTATGTGCGCGTTGTCGTGGATGGCAATTTGTATTCACTGGATGAAGAAATCAAGTTAGAGAAAAATAAAAAACACAACATTGAAATTGTAGTGGACCGACTTTCAATTCGGGAGGGAATTGAAAAACGAATGACCGATTCTATTGAAACGGTGCTTAAGTTAGCTGATGGTTTATTGGTTGTCGATGTGATTGGAGGAGAAAAAATTTCTTTCAGTCAGAGTTTTTCCTGCCCGGACTGTGGAATTAGTGTAGATGAAATTGAGCCACGCAGTTTTTCGTTTAACAATCCATTTGGTGCGTGTCCTGAATGTCATGGAATCGGTTATCGGATGGGGTTTGATGAGGATTTGATTATTCCGGATAAGACGCTTAGTATTGCGCAGGGGGCGATTGCGGCACCTGGCTGGCAGTCTGTGGTGAATCCGGATAGCTACAGCCGTGCGATTTTGGATGCGATGGCAGAGTTTTATGGATTTGATTTAGATACACCATATGGCGAATATCCGGAGGATGTTCATGACTTAATCTGGTATGGAACCGGCGGTCAGCGTGTGGAAGTTCATTATACCGGCAGACATGGACATGGTGTTTATAATATTGCGTTTGAGGGACTGCTTGGTAATTTACAGAAGCGATATCGTGAGACCAGTTCGGAGACTACGAAGCAGGAATATGAGTCATTTATGCAGATTACGCCCTGCCACGTCTGCGGCGGCAAGCGTTTGAAGAAAGAATCCCTTGCGGTTACGGTTGGGGATAAAAATATTGCAGAAATTAGTGAATATTCCATTATTGATTTAAAGAAATTTATGGATGAATTGACATTGACCGACAGACAAAAGCAGATTGGACGTCTGGTGTTAAAGGAAATTCGTTCCCGCCTGGGATTTTTGGTGGATGTTGGTCTTGACTATTTATCGCTGGCACGTGCGACGGCTACGCTTTCCGGTGGAGAAGCACAGCGAATCCGTCTGGCGACACAGATTGGTTCGGGACTTGTCGGTGTGGCTTATATTTTGGATGAGCCGAGTATTGGTCTGCATCAGCGGGATAATGACCGATTGATTGCTACGTTAAAGAAACTTAGTGACCTTGGTAATACGCTGATTGTCGTGGAACATGACGAGGATACCATGCGTGAGGCGGATTACATTGTGGACATCGGACCGGGTGCAGGAAAAAATGGCGGGCGTGTAGTTGCGTGTGGTACGGCAGAGGATTTGATGAAAGTGCCGGAGTCGATTACAGGTGCTTATTTAAGTGGGAAAAAACAGATTCCGGTGCCGGCAAAGAGACGCAAACCGACAGGGTATCTGAAAGTAAAAGGTGCCAGCGAAAATAATTTGAAAAATATTAATGTCAAGATTCCGTTGGGGGTAATGACTTGCGTGACCGGTGTATCCGGTTCCGGAAAGAGTTCTCTTGTGAATGAAATTTTGTGTAAGAGTCTGACACGCACATTAAACCGGGCGCGCTGCATCCCGGGAAAGCATAAGGGAATTGAAGGCGTGGAGCAGTTAGATAAGGTAATTAATATTGACCAGTCTCCGATTGGACGAACCCCTCGTTCAAACCCGGCAACTTATACCGGTGTATTTGATATGATACGAGATTTGTTTGCTTCGACACCGGATGCAAAAGCAAAAGGATACAAGAAGGGGCGTTTCAGTTTTAATGTGAACGGCGGCCGTTGTGAAGCGTGCAGCGGTGACGGTATATTGAAAATTGAGATGAACTTCCTTCCGGATATTTATGTCCCTTGCGAAGTTTGTGGCGGAAAGCGGTATAATCGTGAGACACTGGATGTTAAGTATAAGGGAAAAAGTATTTACGATGTGTTAGATATGACGGTCGAAGATGCCCTCGAATTTTTCCGGAATATCCCGACGATTCACCGCAAAATTCAGACGTTGTATGATGTGGGATTGTCGTATGTCAAATTAGGGCAGCCATCGACTACCTTGTCCGGTGGTGAGGCTCAGCGTATTAAACTTGCGACAGAATTAAGTAAGAGAAGTACCGGACGGACCATTTATATTTTGGACGAGCCGACGACAGGACTTCATTTTGCGGATGTTCATAAGCTGATTGAAATTTTGCAGCGACTGACCGAAGGCGGTAATTCGGTAGTTGTTATTGAACATAATCTGGATGTGATTAAGACGGCAGATTATATCATTGACATGGGACCGGAAGGCGGTGACCGTGGCGGTACGGTTGTTACGCAGGGAACGCCGGAACAGGTAGCTGACTGCGAAGAATCCTATACGGGTTACTATATGAAAAAGATGTTGAAGGAGAATTAGGATGTATTCATTTTTTGCAATGATGGCGCGCATGAAAAATATTGAGCGATGGGCACTTATGCGAAATTCTATTCAGGAAAATATTAGTGAACACTCGCTGGAAGTTGCGATGTTAGCGCACGGACTTTCACTCATAGCCAATGAGAAATGTGGAAAACACGTGGATACCAATGAAATTGCTCTCATGGGAATGTATCACGATGCAAATGAAATCATTACCGGAGACATGCCTACGCCTGTCAAGTATTATGATGATGATATCAAAGAAGCTTATAAACGGGTGGAGTATGTTGCGAGTAAAAAGATGGTGGATAAACTGCCGGATTATATGAAAAAGCATTATGAGAAATTGTTTTTCCCGCAGGAGGACAAAGCATATGAGTGGCGTCTTGTGAAAGCGGCAGATAAGTTATCTGCACTGATTAAATGTAAGCAGGAATTAAATTCCGGCAATCAGGAATTTAAGACGGCATACGAAACAACGAAAAAAGCACTGCATGATATGAATATGGAAGAAGTTGAAGTGTTTATGCAGGATTTTCTGCCTGCCTATGATTTGACACTGGACGAATTGCAGGCAAAATAATCGGTCACACATTTTACACAGACTAAACACAGAGTTGACCATTTCCTTTCGATACAATGTGACCATAACAATAAATCATTTGTATATGAAGTGGAGGTTACATATGGAAGGAAAGAAGATTCGAGCAATTGGTACCAGTCTGATTTTATGTTTGGCAGCTATGAACATTTCCGGATGCGGTTCAAAGGATAGTGAGAGTTCAGCAAATGCAATAATGGGTCGTGTGACAAGTGTTTCAGACACGCAGATAGTGATGGAAGTTATGGATAAGCAGGATGACAAAAAGCCGGAAGCAGCAAGTGGCGGAGCTGCCGGAATTGAAGGAAACAAGCCACAGGGAACTCCACCGGCAGATGCGAAGAATGGTGGTAAAAACAAAGGTGAGTCAAAGACTTACCAGATTGATAGCGATACCAAGATATATAAGAAATCCGGTGAGGAAAGTACGGAAATATCGGTAAGTGAAATCAATCCGGGAGACATGGTCAGTGTGGAGACGGATGGTGAGAAGGCAACAAGTATTACCGTTTCTGATATGTCTGCTATGGGACAGCCCGGACAAAATTCGCAGGACGCTTCTTCCGGCAAATAGCCGTGTCAGACCTTTTGTGTAGTATGCTTTGACTCGGGATGATTTTGGTCTGAAAGATTTTGGCTTGGAAGATGAATAAGCCGGACGGATTTTCTGCCGTCTGCTCCTTTAATAACGAGGTAGAGCGAATCGGCAGAACCGGAAAACATGGTTAAAATGTTGCTTTGCGGTGGTAATTGTAATTCGCGGAATGTAAGCATTTTTTGCAGGGAACTGCTTTTGCATTCTCCGCGAAACAAGCCACGAGGTGTCAGAACATAAAGAGTATTTCCAAGATTTGTGATGTGGAAATCCTCTTTTTTTTGTGCAAAACTGCCCAGTGGAAATGTGTGTGTGACCTCACCGGAGCGGATATCATAGTCGCGCAGATAAATTTCTTCGGTCGCTTTTTGTGTTTCAATCGTTAAATAATGCAAATCATAAAAAATATTTTCCCCCGGCATGCCGCTTATGGAACTGCCGCCAAATGCCAGTCGTTCTAATAAATTGTATATTTTTACATTTCCGTATTGATAGGTGATGGCGATGGAAGTGCCATTACATCGGATATCTTTGATTTCATCCGTGGTTTTTTTGTTGTTTAAGTGGATGAGATTTATATTTTTTATGTTGCCGTTATTTCGCAGACAGACAATGGATTGCTTTACTAATTTACCTTTTGACCATTTCTTTTTGCAGGCATAGAGAGCCCCGTTCGTATTATACGAAAAATGCTCTAGCGTTTCGGATTTCTTTATTTTCCATGATTCTACGTTAGTCGTCCAACCGGATTTCTCATCCCAGATATTTCGGATATATTGATTCTTTTTGCGAATAAACTGAGACAAAACACGTTCCGTCGGATGATAAATCAATGTCGATTCTTCTTCATCAGAAAGAGAAGTCACACAATAAGAAATGGACGTTGGTTTGTCCGAAGTTGTTTTTGCTGCCATTTGCTTTTTCTTTGTTATGGGCTTGTCCGATTTTATGTAAAAAATAAGAAGAAAAGCGGTGCAGCATAAAAAAAACAGTAACAAAAATAGTTTTGTGATTTTCTTGTTTCTTTTGAAAATATGTATCATAATAATTCCTCCTTGTTGAATTGCAAACAATGATACGGATTGCTCCGTTGTTTCACAACTTCCGCAATCCAGCAAACATTCGAAATCCGCAGATTTATTGCATAAATCGCTACTTTCTCATGTTTGGCGGGTACCAAGGTCCAACCTCTTATCATGCAAGCATGAACGAGTTTGGACTTTGGTACCCTTGTATCATTGTATGCGCAGCGAGGGGAAACTATGACAGGCTATGCCATATTGTTTGCCGTTTTGTATTTATAAATCATCTCTGCGTGATTTTGTTCTTCTGTCTGGATGTGATTTAAGAGTCTTCGGATATTGCTGGCAGAAAAACGGAAAACATCATCATTATAGGTGGATGAAACGAGTTTTTCTGTTGCAATACAGTCGGTACATAAAAATTGGTCATGTTTTTTCTCTTCGGAGTTGTTACCTGCTGCGTAACTTTCGGAAGGCGTGTATCCCTCCATACCGCTGCGGGCGGCACTTACATTTGGTACATCACCTTTGAGCACCATGCCTAAGGAGTCAAAATGTTCCTGCTCCTCATCACCAATGCGGTGAAATAAGTTTTTTAGTTCTTCGTCATGGGCAGACTGCTCATAAAAGCGGTATTTGTCAACACATGCTTTCTCCTGTGTCTGTAAATCTTTGATTACGTTGGTTTCCTGTTCTGTTAATTGCATCGTAATTACCTCCATTTCCTCTGTTAGTATGCACAAAGGATGGAAAAATATTCAGCGACCACCAATTCAGCGACCACTCTGCGAAAAATATTGAGGAAATAATGGTTATATGGTATAATGAAAAGATAATTTACTTGTTATAAAGGAGTATTGGTATGGGGATTTTTGATGGGCTTTCAGAAAAGCAAAAAGAAGCAGTTGAGACAATTGATGAAGATTTGGAAATAATAGCATGTGCGGGAGCTGGTAAAACGGGTGTTGTAACAAGAAGGATTGTTAATATTTTGAAGCAAACGAAGGATATTACACCAGCTAATATTGTGGCTTTTACATTTACAGAAAAGGCTGCTGAAGAGTTGAAAAGTCGAATATACAAGTATGCAAAAAAGGAACTGGGAAGTACTGTGGGGTTTGCAGAAATGTATATTGGGACCATACATTGTTTTTGCCTGAAGATGTTACAGGAATATATACCGCAGTTTCAAAGTTTTTTTGTATTAGATGAGATAAAAACCAAGTTGTTTATTGATAAAAACTATTTTGAGTGTGGAATGAAAGATCTTGATTTGAAAATGTATAGAGAAACCGGCTTGTTCCTTTCGACAATGAGCATGTTAAATGAGAGCTGGGAAACAAGAGATAGTTGGGATAAAACAACTTTTGATGCAGTAGAAAAATATAAAGAATTGCTGTATTCACAGCATTATTTTGATTATTCTCTTATTTTACGTGAAATGTTGGAGCAAATGCAGAAAAACGATGAGTTTAGAAAGCGAATAACATCAAGAGTAAAATTCTTGACGGTAGATGAGTACCAAGATACAAATCCTATTCAAGAAAAACTTATACAACTAATCAAGAATGGTGGAAGTAATTTGTGCATCGTGGGTGATGATGATCAAACCATTTATCAGTTTCGAGGCAGTGATTCAGAGAATATACTTACATTTAAGGAACGTTATGGAGTCGAAAAGTATATTGTGCTTGATACGGATTATCGAAGTTCAGAAGCGATAGTTGATATTGCGCAAAGAGTAATTATTAATAATAATCGTCGTTTAAGCAAGAACATGGTATCAGGTGCGAAATTTAAATATGAAGAAGGCGACACAATATATCGTGAATTTGAAGATATTGAACAGGAATGTGATTTTATAGCTGGTAGAATAAAAGCGCTCCATGAAAGTGGAGTTAAATATTCTGAAATGGCAGTATTGCTTAGAAAGAAAAAATTTGGAGAGTACTTTTCAGAAACGTTTGACAAGTACGGTATTCCATATATTGTGGAAGGCGTTAATGCGCTGTTTTCTACTGCAGAATGCCAAGCTTCAAGGGGAATATTTAGATATCTTAATGGTGAGATTAGCATGACAGATCTTTTTAATTTATGGAAAGAGGTTAATTATGAGCTGGATTTGAAAGATTTGTCAGATGCACTGACTTACTTAAGTGGTATAGATGTTAAGAAAATGAAGTATTACGGAGAGTTTGTTTTGCAGGAAATATATCATAATTTTCTTCGCTTGATTTATATAACCGAGCAGGAAGAAAATGCTATTACAGAGGTGATTCTTTATAACCTAGGGAAATTTAGTCAGGTTATAAATGATTTTGAATCAATCAATTTTGCGACACTTCCTAAAAATAAACTTGCTCGATTTTGCAAATTTATGGAATATACGGCAAGCGATTATTATCCGGAAGGGCATTTGGATAATACATACATCCGTCCGGACGCTGTAAATATTATGACAGTTCATCAGTCGAAAGGACTAGAGTATACAGCGGTTTTTGTCCCGGAGTTGAGTAAAAACAATTTTCCGGCGGCTGGTGTTGGTGGAAAAAATGTGTGGCATATTATAAACAGAGACTGGATTCAAAACTCAGAACGATTTAATTCAGGGATTGAGGAAGAGCGCAGGCTATTTTATGTGGCTGTGACAAGAGCAAAAAAATATTTGTGTCTGACGAGATGCCCATATAGAAGAGATAAAAAGATTTCAACATTTTTGGTTGAAGCGAAGGAATCCCCATATATGTTATCTTATGATGATAAAATGGAATATTCCGGAAAGCAATTACCGCCTATGGTAGAAGAAAAGTCTGCGATCAACTTGAATTTTTCAATCTTACAGGATTTTTTTGATTGTGCGTACAGATTTAAGTTGTCAATGTTTTATGGATTTGTGCAACCTATTGCAGCCGCTATGGGATATGGAAATGCAGTACATAATATTGTGCGTAATATTCATAAGAAGTATCTTGACGGAGAAAATCTTACTCGTGAAGATGTTCAGGCAATAGTGGAAGATACTTTTTATCTGCCATATGCAAATAGTAAAATGGAACAAAATATGTTGGAGAGTGCAAAGAAATCTGTTGATATGTATTTTGAGAAAAATAAAGCAGATTTTAAAAATATTGAAATGGCTGAGGCTGATATTGAGTTGGACATGGGCGATGGCGTTAAGGTTAATGGGCGTATTGATCTTGTAAAGCATCGTGAAATATCTGGAGAAGAGAAAATAACAATAGTTGATTTTAAAACAGCAGACAGAGATGTTACGCAATGTTTAGAGGCAGAGCAACTTAAAATCTATGCACTCGGATACCAAGAGCTGACAGGGAAGAGTGCAGATTATTTGGAAATACTTAACCTCGACAAGGTGGAAAGTGAAAGAGTTCGTGTGACAGAGGGACTCACAGAGACAGTTGCAAAAGACATTCGTAATGCTGCCCAAAATATTAGAGAAAATAAACTGGATAGAAAGTGCTCAAAAGAAAAGTGTAGTGCTTGCTATTTGAATTATCTTTGCTTGAGCAAGGAAGAAAAGAAAACATATGTTGAGTAGATAAATAGGAGGACTTATGGCAAATTTATCACAGATTCGAAGAAAAAAAATGCTGGAATTTCTTGAAACTTTGAAAGAACAGCATACTGATGATGCATCGTTGATTGCGATTAATCAGATTGAAAGAGAACTTACAGCCAAAAAATATGGACTTGTGTGGGAAGAACATGAGGAAGAAGTGGATGTGAAAATGCAGACACATATTCCTGTCTTTACGGAAGTGGAGGACAAGGAGATTGTAGGTGATTCTGAAAACAAACAGTACAATTTTCTCTTAGAGGGAGATAATCTGCATTCGCTTAAGTTGTTGGAAAAGACACATAAGGGAAAGATTGATGTGATATATATTGATCCACCATATAATACTGGAAGTAAGGATTTTGTTTATAATGATAGCATAATAGATGGTAATGATGGTTATAGACATAGCAAATGGTTATCTTTTATTGCTGCACGACTTTTGGTGGCTAAAAATTTGTTGAGTGCTACGGGAATGATAATGATATCGATAAATGATGTTGAATTGTATTCATTAAAATTATTGTGCGATTCGATTTTTGGAGAATCAAATTACTTGGCTAATATTATTTGGCAATCTACACCAGGTTCAAATACTGGTTTAGACATAAAAACAGTTACAGAATATGTGTTGTGTTATGCCAAGAATAAAGAAAAATGTAAAATATCATCAAAGCCGGTAGAAGATGATGATAAGTACTCTTTACAAGATGAATATTTAGAAAAGCGTGGCAAATATGTATTAAACAAATTGGATCGAAGAATGACGGGACAACATTATTCGGATGCACTAAATTATCAAATAAAAATGCCAGATGGTCAGTTATTGTATCCGGGAAGTAATACTGCGAAGAAAGAAAATTGGAATTGGAGATGGTCGCAAAGTAAAGTGAAATGGGGAATAGAAAATGATTTTATTGTATTCAAGAAGAAAAAAGACAAATGGGCAGTATATTTTAAACAATATTATAAAGTAGACAATAATGATATGCCTATTAATAGAAGTTTGCCTTATCAAAATTTAATTAAGGATTTAAATGGTGCAAATTCTGCGCGAGGAACACAGGAGGTTATGAATTTGTTTGGGAAAAAAGCATTTGATTATCCGAAGCCATTAAACCTGATTAAATATTTATTAAAAATTCCCTTTGGCAAAGAAATAACGATTCTTGATTTTTTTGCCGGTTCAGGAACAACTGCGCAGGCAGTTATGGAATTAAATAATGAAGATGCAGGAAACAGAAAATTTGTTTTATGCACTAACAATGATAATAACATTTGTGAAGAAGTTACTTATCAGCGTTTAAAAACGGTTATCACAGGAAAAAGACTAGATGGGAGTGATTACTCAGAAGGTCGAAAAGCCAATCTGAAATATTACAAAACAGATTTCGTAGATAAGGAGAGCGAAGAAATATATGATGACCTTTTGGAACATACGAAGGAAATGATTCAGTTACAGTATGGAGTCAAAGTTGATAATCAAAAGTATATTATGATTATGGATGACGATGAGATGGATGAATTTGAAAAACATTTTGATGAATTCAAGGATATCGAAGTGGTATTTATCAATCAGGATGTATTATTGTCGACATCCCAAGAGAAGTTATTGCAGAATATAAATACAAAGATTATTCCGGATTGCTACTTTGACTTTGAGTTAAGAGAGGTAGGAGAATTATGGTAGGAAAAATAAAAGATTATGAGTTTCAGACGCAATGCGTGGAATACCTGATAGATAAAACTGTTGAAACCAGCAGTAAACAGGTTATTACCGTGAAGGCACCAACCGGTGCGGGAAAAACAATCATTCTTATCAAATATGTAGATGAGTTCCTTAAAAACACAAGCAAAAATACAGCCTTTGTATGGTTGTGTCCGGGAAAAGGAAATCTTGAGGAACAGAGCAAAGAGAGAATGGAACAGTTGGCACCACATATAGATACAAGAAATCTTATGTATTCTATGATGGTAGGATTTGAACCGGGAAGTGTTACTTTTATCAACTGGGAGCTTGTTACGAAAAAAGGAAATACTGCATTAAAGGATAGCGAAAGGTCTAATCTTTTTGAAAAGATTGCAGAAGCCCACAAAGATGGAACGGAATTTGTAGTGATTATCGATGAAGAACACCTGAATAATACGAAAAAGGCAGATGATGTAATCAGTGCATTTGCTGCTAAGAACATTATTCGTGTTTCTGCTACCGCAAATAAAGTCCCGCATCAGGAATACTATGAAATTAGTGAAGAAGATGTTATTGCTGCAGGTTTGATAACCAGAGCAATTTATGTCAATGAGGGTGTGGATGAGCGAAAAGAAATCTTGAATGATTATGAGTATTTACTAGATTTGGCGGACGATAAACGAAAAGAGATTGCGGAGGCATATAATCGATTAGAAGTCAATGTAAGACCGCTTGTATTGATACAGTTTCCTATGGGACAGCCGGAAACAATTAAAGCAGTGGAAGAAAAGCTGGCTAGCATGGGATATACCTACGATAATGGTATGGTCAATATCTGGATGAGTGATGAAAAGATTGTCAGTGATGATTTGACTAAGTTGGATGGTTCACCTGCATTTCTGTTAATGAAGCAGGCAATATCTACTGGATGGGATTGTCCAAGAGCAAAGATTCTCGTGAAATTACGAGAAGGAGGTAGTGAGGACTTTCAGATTCAAACGATAGGTAGAATCCGTCGAATGCCGGAAGGCAAACATTATGGGCTTAATATTCTGGATTATTGTTATATCTATACATTAGATACGCAATACAAGATGGGATTGTTGTCTGCACTTGATAAAGCATATCAGGTACGTAGGTTGTTCCTTCGGGATGAAGCAAAAGACTTTACTCTCACCAAGGAAATGCGAGATTTGGATTTCGATGGTCTTGGAGAACGTGAAACGTTAGAAAAGGTATATGCTTATTTCAAGGAAAAGTATCATTTGGGTTCTGATAAGAAGGTAAATCAGGAAAATCTTGAAGCGGGTGGTTACAACTTTAGCCATGAAATTGATAATAAAATTCTTCAGGGAATATTTAGAACAACAGAAGATCTTGCACGAAGTGATTCTGATGACAAAATCAAAATTAAGACAACCGTGAATACACATACACATGGTATTTACCTGTTACACTCTGTTGATGAGATTAAAAAGGTTACTGGTATGCAATCTCAGAAGGTAAAGAATATTCTAAGAAGAATGTTTTGTAAAGGGAAAAAGAGAAAGTATAAGTTCATCGAATTAGAAAACTCGGATTTTTATGCATTTGTCATTAATAATGTAAAGCAGCTTAAGATGGACTTTAAGAATGTAACAGCTCAAATGGGGGGTAAACAGATGTCTTTTACACTTCATCCAAAAACTTCCGAGTTCCACATTCCGGAAATGGAAATATATAAGTTTAGTGAAGTAAAGAATCGTCAATTACTGCGTATGAATGCATACAAAGAGTACACGAATGAATTTATTACGGATAAGACAAGAAGTCATCCGGAAAGATTATTCGAGCGTTACTGTGAGAAAAATGATTCAGTAGAATGGGTTTATAAAAACGGTGATACTGGTCAGCAATATCTTTCTATCGTGTATACGGATGCTTTTTTAAAGCAATGGCTATTTTATCCGGATTACATTATTCACTTGAAAGATGGTACAGATTGGATTATCGAAACAAAGGGAGGAGAAGCTTCCGGTCACAGTAAAAATATAGATTTACAGATAGGTAACAAATTTAATGCATTTAAAGAGTATGCAAAAAAATATAACATGCACTGGGGATTTGTGCGGGATATTGATGATGAGCTGTATATCAATAATACGGAATTTGTAGATGATATGTCTGATGAGCGGTGGAGACCGTTGGAGGAGATGTTGTAGGCTAGTTGGTTTTATATGGTGAATCTTATGTTTGGACAATATAGAAAATTACTCTTGCTCACAAAATGAAGTTTGAGAGGGATTTTTTGTCACAAATGCAAGCAACATTTTAAAAGGAAAAATTGTGTTGAAGGATTAATTCAGGGAGGTACCGATGCTAGAGGATAGTTATTTAAAATTACCGTATGATTTATCAGGCTCTATGTCAAAAAATCGTTTTCGCAACGAAATGTTGTGGGGACTTGAAAAGATGTTTGAATTATATAAAACGAATCAGGATTTTTTTATGGTATTTGACTATGTGTGCGATATTGAGGCTCACCTGGATGGAAAAATAGAATTTTTTCAAATAAAAACAAACAATGCGGCAAAACCATATTCTATAACTAAAATTGCAAAACCAGATAAGAGCGGCAAATCCATATTGGGTAAATTATATGCAATAAAAACAGCAGATGATAGTGAGGATGGAATTGTAAGTAAATTGGCTATTGTTGTAAATGTACCATTAAAGACATCTGACAATGTTACGCATTCTACAGATAGAGAAATTTCTTTTGATAAAATAGACGAGGTGTCAAAAAGAAAAATTGCTGAATATCTGATTAAAGAATGTAATGTCCAAACAGTAGACTTGTCAGATTGTTACTATTTATATACTTCAATGGATTTATTTAATCCTCATGATAGTTTATTAGGAAAAACAATAAATTTTTTTGTTGATGTGTATGGGGAAGAACCTAAAAGAGCAAAAGTTTTGTTTCAAACTATGACCGACACTATTGAAATGAAAGCTTGTTATGAACAAAGATGTATAAATTATGATGAAGTTATTTTGAAAAAGGGAATATCGAGGAATGAACTTCAAAAGATACTGGAAAAGCATATAGATATTTCTGATGAATCAATTCAGATTGTAAAGCAAGAAATTAAAGAAATCTATCCTGAATTTTCTGTTTGTACAAAAATGAATGCAGCGTTGGTTGCTGTTACAAAGGAATTGAGAACCAATAAAGTATTAATAAAAATAGAACAGAGTATAGTGAAATATATACTTGGTAATTTAGAATTGTTTGATGGAGAAATTGTTGATAGTATATTGCTTTTGGATAATGTTTATAAAAAGGAATTTCCTGTCGAATATACATTTCAAGAAAGGCATTCATTATACATAATGGTAATTGTACGAGTAAGGGAGGGGTATTATGCATAAGTTAGTGGTTAATGGACTGTACCTATTTTCAATAAAAGAAAAAAAGGCGAAGTATGTTTCTTTTGCTGACGGAATAAATGTAATTACGTCAAGTAAAGATAATGGAACAAAACGTGGAAAATCTGTAATTATGAAAAGCATATACCATACGCTTGGTGCTGATTGTATATTTGAGGACAAATGGAATATCAATGACAAGGTAAGTATTTTGGATTTTTCTGTTGATACAAAAGAATATTATATATTAAGATATCAGCGATTGTTTAAGATATATCGTAAAGATAATTTACATCTGTTGTTTAGAACAAATAGCAGAGCAGAATTGGCTGAGTTTTTGGGTGTTTTTTTTGATTTTAAAGTAATGTTACCAAATAAATTTTCCGGGGAAATAGAAGTTACACCACCAGCATACAATTACTTATTGAACTTCATTGATCAAGATGGTATGGATGGAAGTAAGTTTTTATCATTTGCATCATTACAACAATATTCTGACTACAAAGATAAGGTATTATATTATCATTTTGGTGTATATAATGAAGAATATTATTTGCTTGTAAAGTCAATTGAAATAATTGAAAGTAATATGAAAGAAGTTCGCAAGAAAATTGAATTGAATCAGAATATGGTTCAAAGAATAAATATAGATGTAAAAAATGCCGACTATTCTACTAGTCTTCAGGCATTGGAGCAGGAGTTAAAGCAGAATGCGTATCCGGGACGAGGCATCGTCATTGGGCAGTCTGCAAATGGAAAGTATGCGGTGACCGCCTATTTTATTATGGGAAGAAGCGAAAACAGCCGTAATCGCGTT
>ERZ780157.2600-NODE-2600-length-16542-cov-4.484442_pt1 | contig 16542 bp, 22 predicted proteins | sample MGYA00511169_ERZ780157 | MGnify/ENA primary metagenome ERZ780157 (study PRJEB29588, sample SAMEA1965149) | human gut metagenome | biome: human gut; feature: human-associated habitat; material: faeces | place: Denmark | collected 2008/2010 ... | reverse complement strand
AAAAACCAGCACCCCCATTTCCCTGTGCACTTTGCACAAAATATGGAGGTGTGGTCGAAAATTTATATACACAAATCCAAATCCTGCTGAAAACGCCTGAAAACGTGGCAAAAACCTACACTTTGCCGCAATTGTTCAAACTTTATACACATTTATCCGCTATACTATAATCACAGGTACGGGTAACCGAACCAAAATAGAAAAAGAGGAGTAGATACAAATGACAAAAGCACAGATGATTGCAGCGTTGCGGGCAGTGGTGGAAAGTAGCAAGATCGATGCGGACAAATGGCATGGGGACGCCTATTTTGACGGCAAAGCCGCGGCCTATAAAGAAGTGCTGGCCATGCTGGAAGTTTACCGCGATGCGTATGCATCGCCCGAAGCTGCGGAAGACACAGCGGCAGATCCCGAACCCGAACAGCCAGAAACATAGAGCGTATCGCGGATGCTGGCGGAGATCCAGCAACGTAAGTTTCCGGATCACTATCCGGCCGGGGTTACGCGGGATGATGTACGGTTTGCAGTGCTGTTTCTGAAATCGATTGACAGTGATATGATCGATGTAACGGGAATAGATAATACAGCCATACAGGCGGCGGCTAAATATTTGCGCTGGGAGGATAGTGTAAACGCGCTATTTGGTTTTTAATTTAGATCATGGCGTTCGTCTTTGATTATGGCAGCCACGTTAAGATAGTCTGCTATAATGGCACCGAATGCACTACGTTCCGAATTTGCAATACAATCGATAAAACCGCAGAAGAAATTTTTGAGATGTGGAAGGAGAAATACGAATGTTAAGAAACTATATTGCGGAATTACTGCGCGTCGACACATTTGCCGAAATGGAAGACGTATGCAGACGTTATCCAAAATACGCGCCAAAAGGCTTGACGGATGGCATTCGGCACTTTATAATTATTGCAAAGCGGGACTATATGCGGCAGGGTAAAGATTGGATGTCAAAGACTGCATCATTTCGCTGGCGTACATTAACTGCGCGTGCAGAAGAAAGGGGAAATAAGCATGTATAAATTTCTGGAAGAAGTTGCGAAAAACATTGAAGCCGAAGCGGATGCCATTGAAAAATACAGCGAATTGCTAGCCGTAGCCGATGATGAAATCGACGAATTTAAGGATTTGGATTTCGTCCATAGTGAAATCGCAGAAATCATCAGCGACGAACTAAATCACATTGACCGGTTGAAACGGATGTTTTCGCATTTCAGCGGCATTGAAACAGCAGAAGACTAAGAAAAGGCGGGCGGTTATTCCCCCCGCCGTTATTTTATTCCAAAATCGTCACGCTGTCAATATGGAAAAAGCCTATATTTTCGTACCGGCAAACCTGTCCATCGTAATAGGTTTGTGTTGGACGTAATTCTTCCGTGCGGTAATCGCTGGAAAGCGGCAGCGCGTTGATACGGTTCAGCGCATTTGCCGCAGTGGAAAAAACAACGTCCGATCGGAAACGGGATACGTCGTTAAAAGATTTGACCGGCGACGGTTCAGGCGATTCTTGTGATGCGTTGTCCTGCGTGATATGGGCACTTTGCAGTATTTCAAAATATGCACGTGCTACTGTTTCGTTTTCAAACGGACCAACTTTGACATAATAACCAGGCATAGTATCCAACCCCCTATATTCGACGTTAAACATTTTGCATATTGCTTTGCATGTATTTTCGGCAATCCTATCAAGATTATTATGATACCATGTAATGCTTGACAGATTGTCATGAAAAACGGTTTCATCATAAATTGCCGGTGCGGTTGTCTGTGACAACTCCGCCCATTGCGGCGCGATATTAACTTTCACAGAACCGTCATAGATATCGCGTCGCATAGCGGCCAGCATTTGCGCATAGGTGTAAGCTGTGCCGTCATCATACACCATTAAAAGGCTGTATGATTTGCCGCCAGCATTAGTGTGCGCAATATAATGCAGATCAGCACCCCAAGCGTTAGATTCCGCAATCGCCTCTTTGAGCCGGTCGCCGGTACGGTCTTTCGGATTGCGCTTGACTTCAAAGCCGCAGGCGATTAGATGCTTTTCCAGCCAGTCGACATACAAATTGCAATGCGTGTTTTCGCTGCATCCGGACGAATAGCTGCACGGATTGTCGTGTTCGTGTGCGGCAGGTGATAAATAAATTTTAGCCACATTAACCACTCCTTATGCTTAAATATTGCAAAATTTTAAAGGCAATTGCTTTTGTGTTAAGGTCATCGAAATATAAGCATCCATTCTGAAAACCTTCCACCAACGCCCGAGCAGGCGCGCAGTGGGTTGCATTTTTAATCAGGAAATGATTCGGTTTGTGGTCAGCAGAAGTCAATGCGAAATTAAAAAGCGCGGACGGGTTTGGCTTTTTGCAGGCATATATCTTTCCGTCCTGATAATCAAACCAAAAGGAAATCTCCTGCCCTTGGCATGTAATATTCAACATACAGCGGGATGCAGGTGACCTTTTCGCAATAAAGGACTTGTCGTCCTGATAAAATTCGCCTTCAATGGCATATTTTCCATAGGGAACCTGATCCATGATAGCGCCCATGCGGGTATTTTTCTTTTCCGCAATAAAATTTGCATTCCGGTACAATTCGATAAGTACATCATTGTTGTATTTCGGAAACACCGTGTAGCGCTTAGCGGCATTTGGTATGATGTCAAAATATTGAAAATAGGGGTTCACAATAGAAATCGTGTTGGCCATGCAGAATACCCGGAGCAAGTCATGCAGCTTCTCAGAAGTGCGCAACCGGTTTATCGTTTCAATAAGATCGAAAAAGGCAGTGACTTCATCTTGGATATAGCGTTGGTGGCCTTTGGTGATAATAAATTCATCCATGCACATTTTGTTGACGTTTGGGAACGGCGTTGATTTTAAGGTAAACGCAGTAGACAAGGGATAAAAATAACCTGCTATCTTATCATCAATTAAAAACTGCCCGCCGGCATTTCCGCCTTTTACAACAAACTTGTGATCAGGAAATTCCGCATAAATATCGGAGAAAAACGATTGAATTGTTTTCAATTCGGATTTAAAGCGGCGAACATACATAAATTGCTTGCCAGTTTTCAGAAAATCGTTGATAGCATACTTTTTGAATCCGAACGTTTTACCCACGCCGCGGTGCGATAGTATAAAGTTGATTAAAGCATTTTTAGATAAGGTCAGCCCAAAGTCATAATATAATTCATTTTCTGTAATCATAATAGCCTCCTAAAATCAAGCCTGCCGTGGTGGTTTCACGACAGGCTTTAGAGGAGTAGACAGAATGCCGGGGTCAGTAATCTGTACGCAGCAGCCAACTGCCTATGGGGTTCCGCGTAACTTAATACGGGCGGCCGGAACACCACCTGTTACCGATTTACTCCGTTCCTGTCTACCTATAATATAACAAATCCTATTGTAAAAATCAATAGAAAATTGTAAGAAAAACCATTAACATATCATGAGAAAATCTATTGACAATTTACCCGTTATCAGCTATACTATAAATGACGGGCGGCGGTGGCGCCCGAAAAAAACAAAGAAAAAGGAGAATGTTCACATGAGCGAGGAAATGATTGTACAGGAAGAAACCGGGGAAGTATTGTCCCTGAGTGTGCCGGAAGATTTGACGGCTGCATTTTCGGCAGGTGGAGACGTAATGTTTTCGACTTTTGTCGTGGACGACAGCGACGAATGCCGCATGAAAGTTTACAAAATGAAAAACAACCCCTCGCAGCGTATTAGTGACGTGATCGGCTCGGAGATCAATATGGCGGGTTTTCTGGTGCACTGGATTGAGCAGCGGGATGCAAAGGGCAGGCCTGTAATGGCTCCGCGAATCGTGTTGCTGGATACGGACGGAGAGACATATGTGACCGTTTCGGTCGGCGTATACAATGCGCTGAAAAACATCGCACAAACGCTCTGGATGCCGACGCAGGAACATCCGATTAAAGTAACGCCGGTAAAGCGGCAGGGAAAACACGGATATCAGTTCACAACGATTGAAGTCGTAGCGTAAACAAAAGCCGCCTGTTCACCGCGCAGGCGGCTAATCTTATACTATAGGGGTGATACGATGGAAATTAACGTGATGGATGAAAACGAAGTCAGGCATATGTATATGCAAGGTTTTACAGTAAAACAGATCGGGGAAATCATGTATAAACAGGCACAAAAACGCCTGAAAGAGGAAATAACTGCTTATGTAGAATGGACGATTGCCAACTTTAAATACTGGGAGGAAGACAATGAATAACGATATTGATATGTTGAAAGCCATAGCTTTTAGAAAGCGAATAAAATATGCAGGCGATATTGTCGAACAGCTTATGCTGGCTGGTTGGGATCTGCATACAGCTATTTTGTTCGTTGAAAATTTACCGGATGCTGAAGGAGAAGACGATTATGACTTATCCAAATGAGTGGATCAGCGTCAGGGACAAGTTGCCAGAAGAAGGCCGTCCGGTTATGGCATATGTTTGCAGAACTGACGTGTATACATGTACTTATCAATGCGTAGCATTTCATATCAATAAACACCGCATACCAGATGAATATCTTGAAGGCTGGTATGAGGTATCCTATAATGGCGAGGAATCAGACATTTGTATAAACGATCTCGTAACGCACTGGATGCCGTTGCCGAAACCGCCAAGTCATATGGGAGGAAAGTGAAGATGCTTCAAAAATACGTCTGCATGAGCCGCTGTACTAAATATCTTATGCTTAACGGCAAACGATGCGTTTGCAGCAATCCGCAGCACTTTAAATGCCCTGTTGGGTATTCGTCGACATTTTACAGTATTGATTATTTGCAAAACACAATAAAGGAGGTTTCCAAAACTTATGCAAAAGATTAAAAGCCGGTATGGCGTATATTACGACATGTCACAAAGCCCATATCAGTATCACGACGGCAAGACGGGATATGTCCTGTATTTTTCCTCGCGCTTTAATCGGGAGCGGTTTGAAAAGTACCTGCCCGAATGCCTGCGAACCCTGATAAACCGCACGGAATGCGTTGGGGTGGGCGTAGATTGCACGGCGATGTCGCTGTTTATGGCATATACCACGGTTGAAGGGCGTGGCTTTTATGTGCGAAACGGCGAAAAAGTGTACAACGCCCCGTATGAAGTTGTGGTGTAAGGAGGGCATGGGATGGCGATACCAAAGAAACGGCTGGAACGGATTAAGCAGCTTGAAGCGAAAGCCGATGCGAAGTATAAGCGGATCAAAAAGCGGTACGGATATGAATTTTCAATTGATAAGCGGATAGCGTCTGAAATGTCTGCGAAGCAGGCGCGGGAATATGAAAAATATCTGGAAGAATATACGTCGCGTCGGACGAACCGCTTTGTAAATTTGGGAAACGTGTACGTGCCTGCTTCCGATGTGCGCCAGTTAAAGGAAAATATGAAGCGCTTAAATAAGCTGCGCAGGGAAGAGTTCGCGAAAATTAAAGATAAGCCGATTGTAACGCAGGGTAAAGAACGGCCGACAACGGTAGCCGAATATGCGGCTACAATGGCGCCGACACGGGAGAACCCCTTTTATAACTACCTTTATGAGGAAACCTTTAACCCGGAAACCATAGAAAGCCGCGAGCAGTTTGAACGGCTGACTGAGCGTGTGGAACGGCAGTCAACGCCTGAATACCAAGCATGGCGTAAGAATATCATGTATCAGAACTTTATTGACAGTTTAAACTATCTTGCGGACATGGTTGATGAAGACATTTCTGATATTCTGGAGTATTTCGGCGGAATGTCCTTTGAAGATTTCTACATGGTTTATATGCGCAACCAAGACCTGAATCAAATATTTATCAATACCAAGGAAAACTGGGTAGATGTGCAGCGGAAGATTGACGAAATCCGAGCGACACTCAACCTAGAAACAGCAAACATGGAAGTTGCGGAAATGGTTCAGGATATTAGTGGGCGCATAACCGATATCGATGAAACTTTGAAGATTGCGGGGAGATAATATGTCCGGTAATAAGATCATTCTTGATTTATGCGGCGGCACGGGAAGCTGGTCGCGTCCGTACAAAGAGGCAGGCTATGACGTGCGGGTGATTACGTTGCCGGAATACGATGTACGTACATATAACCCGCCGGAGAATGTATACGGCATTTTGGCCGCGCCGCCGTGCACGGAATTTTCTGTTCTCAATTGCAAAGCAGAAAATCGTGCGCGAAAACCTGAAATAGGAATGGTCTGCGTTGTGGCGTGTTTCCGCATTATAGCCATGTGCTGCCCAAAATGGTGGGCTATGGAGAATCCTGTTGGGCATTTGCGGGAGTATAATGGCATGCCTCAGCTTACATTCCAGCCTTGGGAATATGGTGACCCGTGGACAAAGCATACCGATATATGGGGGAACTTCACGATTCCGGATAAGCTGTACCGATCTTGGGATGATGTTCCGAACAAACTCCCGCTGTACACACGACCGGGACGCCGAAAGCCAAATTTTGCATATCTGCATAAGTCTGCACAAGCTGTTATACCACAATTGGCTTTTGCATCTCCAAAAACGGATGCCGATTTTCGCGCCATTACACCGCCCGGATTTGCACAGGCGTTTTTTCGGGCGAACCAGTAAAGGGGAGGTAATATCTTGAAGCGGTACTGCGCTGACTTTGAAACAACAACTGATCCGAATGACTGCCGGGTTTGGTTGTGGTGTACGATCAATATTGATGATCTTTCCGAAAGGCATTATGGCACGGACATAGCAAGCTTTTTTGATTGGCTGCCCACAAAAGGCTTAACGGAGATATATTTCCATAACCTTAAATTTGATGGGCAGTTTTTGCTGTGGTATCTTCTGCACGAAACGGACTTTGCCTACGATGAAAAAGGGGGAGAACATTCTTTTCATACGCTGATAGGCGACAGTGGAATCTTTTACATGATTGAAATGGTTCTTGCCAAAAAGCATAAAAACGTGGACAAAATAAAGTTTCTGGACAGCTATAAGAAACTGCCGTTCACGGTAAAGAAGATTGCGAAGGATTTCGGGATAGAGGAATCCAAAGGCGAAATCGACTATACCAAAAAACGGCCGTTAGGTTATGAACCCGATGCGAACGAGATGGAATATGTAACAAATGACGTGCTCATCGTATGCAAGGCGCTCAGACAGCAGTTTGAGCAGGAATTGACAAAGATGACGATATCCTCGGACGGTTTGAACTTTGCCAAGGGTCAAATCGGTAAAAAACGTTGGCAGGCATTGTTTCCCGGTGCTGGATGTATCGATAGATGACGATATCCGCCGAAGCTATAAAGGTGGTGCAGTTCAGGTTCATCCGGGACGGGAAGGCCGGACGGTATATGACGGCGCATCGTTTGACGTAAACAGCATGTATCCATGGGCGATGCTGCAGCCGATGCCGTGCGGGGTGCCGATTTTCTTTGAAGGCAAATATAAACCCGACCCGGATTATCCGCTTTATATCCAGCACATACTATGCGAATTTAAAATCAAAGAAGGCTATATACCTACGATTCAAATCAAAAATAACCTGTCGTACCAACAAAACAAATATCTGACCGAGAGTGTCGAGCAGACGCATCTATATTTGACTTCTGTTGATCTTAAGCTGTTCTTTGACCATTATGACGTATATAACTATGAATATATCAATGGATGGAAATTTCAGGTGGTCTACGATATCTTCAAGGCATATGTAGAATACTGGTACGAGATAAAGAAAACAGAAACAGGGGCAAAGCGGGCCATTGCCAAACAGATGCTTAACGCTTTTTATGGAAAAACCGCAAGCCGGGTACATATCAAAAGTAAAATCCCTTATATGGGGGAGGATGATATCGTGCATTATAAATACACAGAGGAAGAGACGAAAAAACCAGTATATACGGCGGTTGCCTCTTTCATCACCAGCTATGGGCGCGACAAGATTTTACGGACAGCGCAGGCATTAGGCGGAACCCGGCCTGATTCGTATTTCTGTTATATGGACACCGATAGTGTTCACACCTGCAATCTAAGCGTAGAAGATGCGGCGAAATATATCGATATCGATCAAACCCGGTTAGGCGCTTTTAAGCTGGAATATACCTGTAAGCGCGCGAAATACATCCGCCAGAAGTGCTATATAGAGGAGCAGGAATTTACCGACGGGACGCAGACATACACAAATTATATACGGAAATGCGCAGGTATGCCGGAAGATGTCAAGGAATGGATCTCTTGGGATGCTTTTAACCTTGGATTTGAATTTGACCCCGAATCGGAAAACCTGCCAAAAGACCTAATTCACAAAATCGCATCAAATGGCGTGGACATCAACAATCATGCGGCGTTTCGGCATGAAGTGGAACGGTATGCCAAATTACAGCCCGTAAATGTCCCGGGCGGCGTAGTACTGAAGCCGATAAGATTCAGCATAAAGCCATAAATTTTATTGACAAATCCGCCTGAAAAAGCTATGATGAATACGGGCAGTATTCGCAAGCGGAAAGGTGGTGATGCTGTGGACTGGCATACATTTGTCAAATGGCTGCAGATAGCGGGATCTGCAATCGTAGGAGGGATTAGCTTTTTCGTGGGAGAAATAAGCGGGATATTAATAGCGCTGTTAATATTTATGTGTTTGGATATCGTGACCGGGATCACCAAGTCCATTATCAAAAAGGAATTATCATCGTCTGTGTCATTTACCGGGCTTTTGAAAAAGGTTTTGATAGTGTTTGTCGTAGGCGTAGCTAACATTATCGATGTTTACGTTCTCGACACCGGGGAGGTAATCCGAAACGCCGTTATTTTCTTTTACATCACGAATGAACTGATTTCTGTATTTGAAAATGTTGTAGAGTGCGGCGTCCCTATCCCGCAGAAATTAAAGGACGTTCTTGCACTGATAAGCAAGAAAGGAGATTCCGCATATGGGAATCATGAATCAGCCGATGAATGAAGAGTATAAGACGCGGCTGGAAGCAATGGAAAAGAATATCGAGACAATCACTGCGGCGCTACAGGGTATCGACGGATATAAAGATCAGCTTTCGGCACTGAATAGCCGGCTCGACGAAATTAAAACCACTACCGGCGCGAGCATCGATAAGCTGAGAAACGATACGTTTGATGCACTGAAATGTATTTCGGCCGCAGATCCGCCCGTAAATGCGCCGGCGGACACTGACCCCGGAATTCCAAGCATTAACGAGTTCATTATGGCAGAATAGAAAGGAGAAAAATAAATGGCTGCAAGTAAACTTAAAAGCGTTTCGGCGCTGACCGCAGACATGCCTGCCTTTCAGAATGTGCTGAGAGCGCAGATGTCTGCTTCTTATCAGGATAGGATCCCTGTAGCTACGCAGGAAAATCTTGCGCAGACTGCAGTGGCTGTTCTGGAAAATCCCGTATACGCGAACGAATATCTTTCGGCGCTGGTGGATCGTATTTTTTACGCCTACATTCACGAATACTCTCTCAACAATAAGTTTGCCGAGTTCAAGCGCGGATTCGTGGAGTATGGCCGTACTATGGAAGAGATCGGCGTTGACATTATCAACGCGGAGATGTACGATCCTGAGGCAGCGGAAACTACGGTTTGGAAGCGCAACATTCCGCCTGTATCGGCCATTTTCCACACGATCAACCGCGAAAACTTCTACACGGTCACGCTGGAAAATGAACTGCTGCGGCGTGCGTTTGTGGACGGCAATGCTATGACCCGTCTTGCGAATCAGATCATCAATACGCTGTACAACTCGGACAACTATGATGAATGGCTGATTTTCAAGAATCTGTTCTCAGCGTATAACGCTGCGCAGCTTTTCTACCCGGTTGTCATTACCGACCCGACCAACGCCGACACCGCAAAAAGCTTTATTCAGCAGGTACGCGCTACAATTACTTCTATCGGCCTGCCGAGCCGGAAATATAACTCGCTCGGCCTTATGCGTGACAGCCGGCCGGAAGATCTGGTACTGTTCATGAAACCCGAGCTTGAAGCGCTTGTCGATGTGGAAGTTCTCGCCGCTGCGTTCAACATGAGCAAAGCCGAGTTCCTTGCGCGCCGCGTAGTGATTGACGATTTCGGCACGGGCACCGATGATATTCAGGCTGTGCTTGTTGACCGTAACTGGTTCGTGCAGTATGACACGGTTTTCCGCACGGAGGAAATTTATAACCCGAAAGGGCTGTACTGGAATATCTTCCTTCACCATCACGGCATTTACAGCACCTCCCGGTTTGCGCCGGCTGTGGCGTTCACGACCAAAGCCTCCAGCGCTGCGACCATCACGTTGAATCCGAGCGCGCCGAGCCTTGCAAAGGGCGCATCGCAGACGTTTAAAGCCACTGTAGCGGCAACGAGCTCCAGCGGTGACTATGCGCCGCAGAACGTGATCTGGTCTCTGACCGGAAACACCTCGAGCGGCACCACACTGAACCCGTCCGGTCAGCTTGTGATCAGCCCGCATGAAACGGCTGAATCTCTTACTGTCACGGCAACTTCTACCTTCAACAGTGCCACCAAGGGCACCGCAACTGTTACCGTCACCGGCTAAAGTGCGGGGAGGCCGGAGCTATTCCGGCCTCCCTTAACTTTTGTGAAAGGAGTTAAGACAGATGCCTGAATATAGAGCCGCGCCGACAACGGGTGCTTATCAAACGACTGTGCAGCTTTTGCGCGTACCGCTGCGGATTGATGATGAAAACCAAATGTATTTTGCAAACCAGACTGCACAAAATAACTATTTTCAGTCGGTGATTTGGAAGTCGCTTCCGAGCCAGACATACCAGCGGGAAAACGCATATTTCCGGGTTGACGATGATTACGACGCGATTGTGACAAATTGCAACTATCTCCGTTATCGGAATGCCATTACCGGGAATAAATGGTTCTATGGCTATATCACAGAGTTTGAATACAAAAATCCCAACACAACATTTGTGCATTTTAAAATCGATGCATATCAGACATACCTATTTGACATCACATGGAAGGATTGCTTTATCGAGCGTGAGCATGTGAAGGATGACACACGTGGTGCGCATTATCTGATTGAAGATATAAACGCACCTCTGGTAATAAAGGGCAATGTTGATCTTGATTTGCCATATGTTGATAGAAATACGGGATCGTTTGAACTCGCGCCTATTATAATGCTAACAGAAAACCCTGTTGAAGGAAAACCGACAGTATCTCTTGTTAATGGCGTACCAAATAATGTCGTATTTTGGACAACAGCATATGCAATAAACGATATTCCGCCATATGATGCGCACGCAATAGCAGATATAATGTCAGCATTTGTTAATCATCTTGGCGAAAAAATAAATACTATTGCAGGCATATTTACCGTTCCTGCATTAGCATTAAAACGCGCGCCTTATTATAATGTAGGAAGCGATGAAACTCAATATGGCGTAATCCTCGATCTAGATCCGGGCAGCCCCACTTCATTTTTATTGCAGGCTGTAAGGCACCATGTTGTCGCAGATTTAGGGACATATTTACCTAATGGTTACGTCCCCCATAATCAAAAGATGTATACCAGTCAGTATTATAAATTTACTATTAGTAATTTAAATGGTGAAACTTTAGACATTCGGCCGGAATTACTTGATAGAAGCGGTGGAACAAAACTAGGATATAATTTGGAATGCGCAATAGCTCCAGATGCGGCAGTATATTTAACACTGGATACAGATAGTGTAAATGGCACATACGCGCTCGCTGATGAAGCGTATACAATTTCACTTTCGCAATTTCCTGTTCCAGCTATAAAGGGAGATTACTATTTATCGTGGCTTGCGGGGCATTTATCAAGCAGTACCACGGCCAGCGTTCTGGGTATATTGCAGTTTTTAGGTGGAATCACATTAACAGCCACAGGCGTTGGCGCTGGTTTAGGTATAGGATTAGCCGCTTCTGGCGCCGCAACGCTTGCAACTACTGCTGCATCAAGATTAGATGCTCAAAGACAGCCTGACCCTCTTTTATCTCAGTCAAATTCAACATCAAAATTCGGGTGCGGCAGGCAAGTTTTTAAATGCTATGTCTCCCAGCCAACGCGCAGTGACGCGGAGAAAATTGACAACTACTTTACCATGTTCGGCTATAAGGTAAACGAATTGAAGGTTCCCGAGTTTGCAACACGGCAGTATTATAACTACTATAAGATGCCCGTATGCAATATCACAGGGAATATTCCGCAGACGGCGCTGGATGAGATCCGGGCAAAGTTCCAGCGGGGGATTACACTGTGGAATACGTCTGATGTAGGAAACTACCGGAACGGCAATAATCCGATTGTAACGTCTTAAGGAGGTGAAAAGATGAGCAGACGAAAAAACAAACAGCCGGTCAATTTTGCACCGACTTATGCGGACGGCCTGGCATTTCCGGCATACGACTTGAACGAATATGGACAAAAGTATTTCTATCAAATGACCAACTATGCGCTAAATATGTTCAAGTGGAACAACCTGCCGGACGGCATACCGGAAAAGTTTATTGAGCGCGTACTGTGCTGGAAAGGATACGCCTGTTTTTCCAAAGCGTTCATGGACAAATATTCTGTGATGGAATGTACCATAGCTTCCCCTCGGGATATCTATCTTGAGCCGACGAGAATCCATCTTTTTGCTATCAACGGTAATGGGGCATTCAATAAAGATATTGACGCGGATGAGGGCGTTATGATATATAATAATTATGTCAGAATGCCGACAGCGCCGATGCTCGTGGATTATGCACGGCGGATGGCAGAAGTGGAAGGATTCCAGCGGGTAAACCTGAATAGCTGCAAGACACCGCTGTTTATCCGCTGCACGCGGGATCAGTACCTGTCCGTGATGAACGCCTATGAGAAATATGAAGGGAACGTCCCGGTTGTGTTCGTAGATGAACACGTAGATATGCTGGATAAGTTTCAGGTGGTGAATACATCTGCTCCGTATCTTGTCGATAAAGCGCAGGTATACAAAAAGCAGATTTGGGATGAAGCTATGCTGTTCCTTGGCATTCGAAACCTGAACAGCGAAAAGCGGGAACGGTTAATTACAGCAGAAGCGGACGGTAATATCCAGCAGATTGAGATGTCACGCTTAGTGATGTTGAACGCACGAAAAGAAGCCTGCGAGCAAATCAATCAGAAGTTTGGACTAAATGTGTCGGTAGAATTTCGTACTCTTATCAACTATGGCGACGGCATTATGTCCGATGTCCTCGACAAGGATATTCTAAAGGAGGTGAACGATGATGCCAGTAACTATGTCCTTACGCCGTCTGGTGCAGTACCTCAACCAAGACAACCCGGCTCAATGGCCAACCGCAAAGGAACAGATTGAGTTCGCCCGGCCGAAGATATTCGATTTTGAATATCCGTTCTTTGATGAGAATAAAAAGGCCGAATTTGAAACGCAGTTTATCAAGCATTTCTTTATGTATGACCTAGGGCTGGAAACGCCGGCATTGTGGGAATTCCGTCTTGATGAGGTAATGAACCTCATTATGCCGTACTATAACCAGTTGTATGAATCGACCTTACTGACTATTGAGCCGCTGCGCAATTATATCATGGATGAAACGTTTACACGGGAAGTCAATGACGAAAATAACGCGACAAATAACATTGATACGACGGCAACAAACACCCGCGATACCACAAACGCTGTAACGGGCTCAGAATCGGCCAAAAAGACCGGTGATGACAGTACCGAATATAACACCACGACCACAACGCAAAACACCTCAGAACGCAGTTTAACGAGCACTGACAATAAGTCTGAGCTTTACAGCGACACCCCTCAAGGCGTCCTCGCAGATTTGGATTATGCTACCGCGCTCAACAACACTAACGATTCTCTCAATCAGTCGGACGATACCACACAGAATGGTACAGACAAAAAGACCGGAACCGATACGGTCACTTACAATTCGACAAATTCTATTGAGCGGTCGACTGACGAGACCGGGAAAGTCACCGATAACGGAAACGCAACCAAGCTCGAAAAACTGGCGTCTTTGGGGAAAAAGCTGGAAACGTTCACGAGCAACAAATCAGGTATCATGGGTAATTATTCGCCTGCCGATTTGCTTATTAAATACCGGGAAACTTTCCTGAATGTAACGAAAATGATTTTTGAAGATCAGGCAGTTCGCGACCTATTCTTATATGTATTTAATTAAGGGGGTTTTATTATGGCTTTCTTTCATCCTGTGCCCGGCAATCCGTATTGCTGGAACCGCGTGATTCCTGGCGTTCTTACCGATGCAATGACCTATGACGAGATGATTGCACATGCTATGTGGAAAATAGATAAAATCGTCGACTATCTTATCCATACCGTTCCGTATTTGATTCAGGTGGAACTTGACGCGAATTCGGAATCCTGCACGCTGAGTGGGTTTCTCTACGACAACTATGAAAAAAGGGAGTTCAATCATACCTTTACAGTCGGGGGTTCGCCGGATGGCAAATATTACGTAAATTACCGCAGCGCTGGTCCCGGTGTTGAACCTATCAGCGAAACAGATGATCCGATTTTTGTTTCACAGGAATACATGCCGATGAACAGCACCACCCTATATTCCTTTGAAATCAGCGGAGGGAAAATCTTACCCGATTCGGTTGAGTTCAATGACCTGTATACGCATATGCATAACACCGACCCGGAAGCGCACAAGGAGCTTTTTGAGGCCGTATATGCAAAGATCGATGTCGAGATCGGAAAAGTTAATGCGGCTCTTGCCCAAGAAACCAGTGAACGCAAAGCTGCCGATACACAGTTGCAGGCAAATATAGACGCGGAAAAAACCGCAAGAGAACAGGCAGATACAAATCTTCAGTCACAGATTACGGCAAACGATACGGATATTTCTGGGCTGACTACCCGTATGGGAACGGCAGAATCAAATATTGCTGGGCTTAATGGACGGATGTCATCAGCAGAAACAAACATTACAACACTGCAAAACGATCTTGCGCAGGAGACAGCGGATAGGCTGGACGACGTAAGCGAATTAACACAGCAAATCACAACCGAAACACAGCAACGGCAGCAGCAGGACACGCAGCTAAACAACAACATAAATTCTACAATTGAACGTGTCTCTGCGATTGAAGGCGCATATGTTAAGTCGGTAAATGGAATCAGCGGTGCCCCCAAAATTGTAGCCGGTGCAAACGTAACCGTCACCCCAAGCGGAAGCAATATCACAATATCGGCAACCGGCGGTGGGGGAAGTGCTGGAGTAAGCTCAGTTAATAATGTGACTGGCGCAGTAAATCTTGTTGCTGGTTCTAATGTAACAATTACGCCTTCCGGACAGAATATTACCATTGCAGCAAGCGCGGGAAGCAGTGCGGGCGTTTCTGATGTAAAAGTTAATAGTGGAACGCCGTTGACTGGTTCGGTTGATTTCCTGGATGGCAGCGGAATAAACATGACGGCATCAGGAAACACCATTACGGTGAATAACACGGGCGTTAGCAGCTTGGGCGTCACAGGGGGAACTTCAATTACAGGAGATGTAAAATTATTCGCTGACCCTACAACGCATATTACAGTAACGCCTGCACAAAAGCGCATCAATTTTGGGCTTAGTAATCCGATGAAATTCCAAACGGCAAATGCTTTGGGCGTAAATACTGGCACAAATGGATTTGCAAGTCCGGTTTATTCGTTTAATAAAGTTACATTATCAAGAGAAGAAGGCGTAGATACACCGATAGTTGCGCATTTTCCAGGCGAATGCAGAGCCACTGTAATGAGCGTGGGTAAAGGTAACTTTGCAGATAGTTCCGGTTTTGACGCTCAGGTAAACATAGAAAACGGCGTTTATGATGGCTTATACATAGCTGTTTTGGATGTGGAAAACAAGACGGTTTATGCATATGCCGCCGGAGATGAAGTTTTTCGGGATACATCAGACCTTAGTATTCCTTTCGCCTATATTTGGATATCTACAGATGCAGCCGGAAATATAATTGACTGGAGCTACGAATTGATCGGCGCTAAAGTCCCGGAAGAGCCTAAAAGCACGCTGGGAACAGTGTGGTATTATGATCCGGCAACATCCCAAAATAAAACTGCAACTATTTTTATTCAGCGCGTTGATAATAACTACATTATTCCGCCATTTACCTTTAATCAGGCAATTCCAACTACCACTAGTAGCTCGGGCGTTAGCAGGTTTTTACGGTTTAGCGCACCTCAATCCAAATCGGCAGACTATAGCGTTCCCAACGCCGGGCTTATAACGATATATGACGGGCTTGAAACTGATATGGGCGTAAGCACACAGGCTTCATATGTGTTAAATGTTTCTGTTAGTAGGCAACAGTTGATCGGTGACGCTACGTTTGAATTGAGCGTATACGCCGGCAGTACCGCAAAAACAAAGAATGGGTTCTCATTTAGCGGGTGTGTTATTACGGTATAATGCCTTTTATCTATGGTAGTTCGTTTAAATAACGGAAAGTGAATATGCACAAACCACACCTCCATATTTTGTGCAAAGTGCACAGGGAAATGGGGGTGCTGGTTTTT
>ERZ780157.2599-NODE-2599-length-16542-cov-6.924425_pt1 | contig 16542 bp, 18 predicted proteins | sample MGYA00511169_ERZ780157 | MGnify/ENA primary metagenome ERZ780157 (study PRJEB29588, sample SAMEA1965149) | human gut metagenome | biome: human gut; feature: human-associated habitat; material: faeces | place: Denmark | collected 2008/2010 ... | reverse complement strand
TAAACAACTCAAAAAAATTGCTGCATAAAGGAGAAAACACTATGGCAAATTATTACAGAATCACCGCATATCACAAAGAAAAAGACATATCAATCATTATGGATTCATACGGGCTCTTTGAAAAGAAATGGCAGTTTTCGGCATTTCTAGTAAAACATGGGTTTGAGATAATGGAAGTATCAAGCGATGAACAGTTTATTGATATAAACATAGATAAACTGATTGATGAAAAACCGGACAAAATTATTTTACGTGCTTGTGCACAAGGGCTTCCAAAATACTGCCCAAAAAATGTGAATGGCATAACCCATAAAATCGTAAGCGTTGGTGAGCGGTTTTATATTCCAAACAACTAAATATATACAAATGAAAGCCGAGAGAAATGACAATCTCTCGGCTTTATCTTTAATTGAATTCATTGCAAAAACTCACTTAATCCAAATAAAGAATGTATTGCTTGGAACAAGGGAATAAAATCGGCAAATACTTCTTTATCTTGCAAAATCAAATCTTTCCATAAGGATTTCTTATTTTCATCTTTGGCCTTAAAATAATCAGTTCCGCAAATATTATTTGACTCATATCCCGTAGTCGATTGAAGATATGATACGGGAAGGAGTGTTTCAATTTCAACATAGTTAGCGAACTTACCATCACCAGTCCATATTTTATCTTTTTCATTCTGACTGCGAGAAATCAAAGAATGCAATCGTTCAGGGACAGGGAGCAATAGTGCAAATATTTTGGTGTCATCAGGTACTGTTGTTTTTGTTTTATAAAAACCTGTTGATAAGTTGCCTAAGATGTCCTTTTTATTAAAACCTTCTTTCAGGTTATAGAATTTCTCTGATCCTTCTTGATCATAATCAAAAAGACCAATTATCTTCATGCCTTTATATAATTCAGTGCTTTTGGCATTTAATATTCCCGCAATACCATTACAATCATTTCCGCGAATGATTTCAAAGTCTGAATTGTTATCAAAAATAACATCTAAATTATCCTTATCAAAATCGATTCCTTTCAGTTTCAGCCAAGCGATTTTATAGATTTGAGCGTAGGAATCTTCTACTAAGAGTTTATACTCTTTACGAGAAGCTTTTAATGCCTCGTACATTTTTTTGTACTGTTCATTCTCATTAAGCATCATTTGATAAACCTCTTCGTATAGCGGATTTTCTTGTGGTGTAATCTCTATGCCTTCACCACCAGACAAATCAATAATTTTCGAACGCAAAGGGAGGTTGTTTGCCAATCCCATAGAAACAAACGGGGAATGTGAACTTAGAATAAATTGGATGTTAGGAAATACGCCAAACAACCGAGGGAGGATTTCCTTTTGAAGTTTAATATGCAAATGCTTATCTATTTCGTCAATTATTACAATACCTGAAATATCGCTATATTTACCCAAATTATCTGCTTGACGAAGTATTTCGCCAAACATCGTAATTATGCAGGCTTCGCCTGCTGAAATGTTAAAAATAGAAGGATAGTATATAATGCTTGGTTTGTTTTCTGTATCAAGCATAACAGATATTCTTTGCCCTGGATTTGTGCGTTTACCAATCCCTAATCTTAATGTGCCATATTTATTGCTGAGAGCATGATTAATAATTGAATTTAGCGAGATAATAATTCTATTCATTGCGATGGTGGCGTCATCATCTGTATTATTTCCGTCATTGACGTTTTGTTGTTCCTTATAAATCTGACCGTCAAGCACGACATCCATCAACCAATTGGCCAATTTTGGCAGATCTGTAATCACCTCTATTGGATTTGGTAAATACCCGTCAAATCTCTCCTCGCAATCAAATTTTAATTGGGGTTTATAAACATCATTTAAATATCCTGGATACTCAAATCTATATGATGGGAAATATGTTGCAATATTTTGTCCAAATATGCCTTTTGCTTTTTGCTCGTTCAAATTTGATGAAAAGAGCTTAATTCCATTCCGTTTCTCTAATTGATTTGAAAAGGATGAAAATGGTATTTTATTATCTATTGAAATAGATTTATCATAGTAGTCTGCAGTCGTATTGTTACAAATATCAACATAGTCTATTTGTTCACCATTTAGATTAAACCTGATGTAAACAATAGATGCATTGTCAGGATCTAAATTGTAAATAGGGGATAAAATCCTATAGAATTTTAATTGTCTGCCTTCAAATTCTTCGGAGTAATACTTGCGTGCTAATTCGTGAAAAGCATCTGCGATATGAGATAATACTGTTGTTTTTCCGCCACCATTAACAGCGTTTAACAAAATAATATCTTTATTTTTAAAACTCAATTCTAGATGTTCGAACGGTGCCCTGTTATGAAAAATCATTTTTTCGATGTAGAATGCCATTTTGTCTCCTGTATTCTTATATTTTTTCTAATTATCTTAATAATTCCGTATTTTTATTATACACTGTATTGAGAAAACTGCAAGTTCGCCCTCGTTTTACCGTGTTATTTGTAGTCCCTTTTACAATAAGCAAGCAATGAAGATATGTAAAATGAAACTGAAATAACAACGATCATCAGAGTGAAGCTTAGAATCACTAATTTATCGTTGGTTTTTTTTATCATTTGCTCGATAATTAAACCAGGAACCACTTTATCTGCCACTCTCCAATCAACAGTGCTTTTTAAAACGAATTCTATTACTATCAATATTATGTCTGCAATTATAGTAACAATTGGATTGCGAAATAAGACTGATACAAAAAGCAAAACCGTTGATAACATAAAACAGTATGTCATCCCGATAGATGCGCTACGCAAAAAGTAAACGAAAGAATTCTCGCCGTTTATTGTAGCTTGCCCAACACCTTTAATGTTCAAAAAAGTTAAAACGAGCAAATATATGTTTACAACAATAAACTGTGTAAAGTAATAAACTAGCGTTTTGGCGATAAACAACTTGTATCTTTTTTCGCCACTTAGTAACTCTATTTTTATTTTTCCACCACGCAAGCCCGATGCTATAAAAATTGGAATTGCCGCCAAAATTAGTTGTGGAATGAAGTATTCAAAAGCGACACCATACACATAAGATGATTGCGGTGCCCCTGCTATCACATAATTAGTTATGCATGCCGCTACAATACAAATAAGTATTGCATACACCCAAGAATAAGAGTGGAAAAGTTTGTAATATTCGTACTTAAATATTCTCTTCATAACCCGTTACACACTCCTTATACGCACTCTCTAGGCTGTCGAAACGGCTGCCTATTTCGGATGAAGGAACCACATTAATAATCTGACCATTATATAAAATAGCATAAAAGTCTGCTAATTTCTCGAGGAGAGAAAAGTTGTGGTCGGCAACCAAAACGGTTTTGCCATTTCCTTTGAGCCCAAATATAATGTTTTTAACCATATCTATTCCATCGATATCCAATCCATTGAATCCTTCGTCAAGCACCAACAAATCTGGATTTCCTATTAAAGCCAATGCGATCTCAAGTCGTTGTTTCATCCCAAGAGAGTAATTTCTAACAAGCAAGTTGTCCTTTTTAAGACCAACCAAATCCAAGCATTCGTATATTTTGCTATCGGGAATTCCCAAGATACAGCATTTTACTTTTAGATTTTGGTATGCAGTCAGTGTATTATCTAGTTGCGAAGGTTCGACGATAAAAACCGCTTTATTATTCCCATATGATTTGGTTACTTTATCTCCCAAAAGGAATGCTTCACCCAAAGAAGGTTTTAGTAAACCCGAAACGATTCTTAGCAAACTTGTTTTGCCTGCTCCGTTCGGACCAATTAATGCAAATACGGTACCTGTTGGAACAGATAAATTCAGATTCGATAGAACCTGCCTTTTTCTATACGAAAGTGAAATGTTTTTTAGTTCGATGCAATTCATAATGAGAATAGTCCTATATTTGCCTAAATGTTATTTTGTTGTCGTGTATTGATAACTCGAAAGCATTTACTGTTTCATCAAAAGATATATTGTCACCGAAAGATCTGCCGATTGTGTCTTTGATTACTATACGATCTTGTAATTCTTCAATTTCAAAACCATATTCTTTGTAGAATTCAATTACCTCGGCTGTTGAGGCGGTTAATACATACTCTTTTTCTTCAATCAATATGCAGTCGTCCATCAAAGACGGAACAAAATGCATAGGGACCAGTATTTCAAGTAATAGCATTTCTGAGTCTATGGCTTTGAATAGACAAGCCATATTACAAGCGATATAATTGAATTTGTCGATTTGTTTGGGATAAATAATACAATATCCCAACTCGGAATAGGACAGGTCTTTTGCCACAATGAAATTGTCATACAAAACAGTTTGAAAGTTATCTACTTCACTTATACTATTATAAATATCGACCAATGACATTTTGCTTTTGAAGTGCCTTATTGAGTCGGGTGCGGTGTCTGCTTTATCGACCATAACGGGCAGCGTAAACTGCCCGTTATGACGATAATTTATTAAGCATACTTTGTCGTTTTTCCCACTGGAACTATCGCATCCGGTTAGTGAAAAGATCAAGACGCTTAATAAAAGTATTATAATAAAAATCAATGCTTTATTTTTCATTATAAAGAAATCCTGTACATTGAACCGAATACACTATAGCTCTTATAATTAATCGTTGACATAGAATAGTTGGACCAACCATAATGAGCAAGGAATGAATACAATGCTCCACCCGTACCACCTTTTTTATATCCGTAAACAACAACCGCGTGATTTCCCCCTTCCGGACCGATTTCAGCACTTGAACCATTCGGACGTGTTGCATTTCCAAGGTCGCCAAACAAAATGCTCGGGGTATTCTTATCTATCAAGTTTTTAAGTGTTGTACCGGAGAAGAATGGTGTGATCATATCATAACTTCCCAATTTGTAACCATAATACTTAAAGTAAGCATTCATAGCCTCTCTGATTGTTGTAGAAGTAGAGCTCGTTTTACCATTACCAAAGCCAAACAATCTATCAACCAATCCATATCCCGTAAAATGTCTATTGACACCGGTTCCTGACATATAGAGCCAACCATCATCCATACAATCTCTTATAAAAGTATCATAATACCCGATGAGCATAGCTGCCGCAATATATCCACAATACCCGCCGTTTTTGTAACCTATTTGTGTTGAGTTGATCTTTGATGAAAAGAATGCCATATTATTAATACATGTCCACGATTCTCCATAAAGACCTATTATTTCTTTTCGAGGCATTATTCCGGTTTCAATAAAGTTAAGCGCGGATTCATTGGCATCTGCCACTAAATCATTGTGCATTTCATCACAAGCGTTTGCAACGTAATCAACTGATTGTTCGTCATCATTTGAATATGTACTAACAATCGGGCTATAATCAAAAATTTCGCCTGTTACAGTGTGTCTATATGTACCGTTTTCAAGGACATAAAAATAAGACGGCCCACCGTAATATAAATTGTTAGTCAATCCAAAATAAGGAGATGGGCTGGTTCCGGAATATTCTACCATCGTTGCAGAATCGTCACACATAATCATATAGCCAGTAGGTGCGCATTCCACAAGCGTATAAGTATTGCCTGCAAAATCATAAAGAGTCTTCGTTGAGCTTATACTGGCTTCCGTGTCGTATTCCGAGTTCATTCCCTTTACATTTCGATCAAGGAAATATAAAAGGCGGCTTTGTCTAGTTGATAAATCCGCTGCTTGTGCAACAGTGTGTCCTGCGGTTGGCAATAAAACAACGAGAAATGATGCAACAAGCAAAAGAGCGCATAAAATCGAAATGCTAATTTGTAGTGCTTTGTTTGTTTTTGACACTTGTAAACCCTCCTATGAATGTCTTTGTTTAAACTACACTACGATTATTAGATTTTTTCGGTTAATTTATAAAAAAGTTTAATGTGTTTTTCCAATCACCAAGATTATTTTCTATTTTTATATAGTAGATAATTCCATCGTAGTTTAGCATTAGATATATTGCATCGTCATATTCTGTCCAAAAAAATACTTTCTCGGCGATGCGATATTCCTTCGTGTCAATTAATTTCTTACTATATTCATCAGGTTTCTCAAATATAAAACCAGCAGTGTTTCCTGTTATTTCTACAAGCAACGCAATTGATGAGTCGTTTACAGAAGAATACTCCTCAATAAACATAGTTTTATTTTTATATGAATATTCAAGAGCGTAAGTGTTTGAACCAAAATGCAATATACTATTGCTTGTAGCCTTGTTAAAAGAATCAATAGATTCTAATTCATTTACTTGCAAATCTTCATTTTTTACATATTCCAAATCGCCCTGCGCAGGAATCATAAGGGGGATACATATAACAATGATTAATATAGCTGCGCATACCGAGGCAATCGCAAAAATTTGCTTTTTGTTTAGCTTATAATGTTTCTTTTTATCGGGCAGAATAGATTTCGCCTTTGAGAGTACGTTCTCATCCGGCGCATCTAAATTCTTGTTATTCAAAATATCGTTTTCATATTTATTCATAATCTAACACCTGTATTCTGTTGTACGATTATTTTAACGAACTATGCAGTTTTTTATGGATTTTCTTTATTTTATCGAATGTTGTGCTTAACGGCTTGTTAATTCGATTTGATATGGATTGAAAATCTAAGCCTTCCCAGTATCTTAAATAAATTATGTATTTTTCTTCGTCGGAAAGTTTTTCCAATGCAGCGTGTACTAGTATTTTGTCAAGCAAGTCGTCTATAAAACCAATATAACTTTTGTTTTCGTCCAATTCGCATTCAAAAGAGGCCCCATTCTTTTTATTTATATTGATTGCTTCATTATGCAATATTTTAAATATCCAATTTAAGCCATTCTTTGTCTTGTCAAAAGAACCCGAATACCTTACTATTTTATAGTATGTTTCGCTTAGCAAATCATCTGCATATGATTTATCGTATAAGTATTTTTGGGCCATGAAATAAAGGATGCGCCTAGTAAGCAAGAATAACTCGTTAAGGGCATCCTCATCTCCTTTTGAAATGCGGAGAATTAGTTTGTTAATTTTAGCGACCAACTTATCCATTAACAACAAATATACCATTCTTTCGGTTCCAAATCAACATAAGTTTTCATTTTTTACCAAAATGGCAATAATGACGGGAAGAGAGATATAAAATTCAACTTTTTGATCTATATGCAACAAATAGACGCGATGTTTTGTTTTATGATGTCGCGATGCTCTCTTCATACTTAATTTTGAAACTTTATGTCTAGAAAAAGTAGTCATTCTTGGGTAGTTAACACGGCACATAGTTGTTCCTGTTGGCACATCGGTGTTAGTAACAAGATAATATGTTATTAAGTTTTTTTATTACTAGTTCTTTTTTGCCTGTTAGACGTGCCGTAGTCTTGATACAAGTGGCGCCGCTGCGCGTCGCCAAAGACTACGGCACGCCTTCTCTAAAACACTAACCCGAATCCGGGCAGATCAGCACGGAGCGGAGCGAGGTTTCGCGCTAACCCGCTTGGCGAAATCCTCGCTTATCCGTCATGCCGTTGCTGGTGTCTTGCCTCGGAATCTTCGGTGGTTTTTAATTGGAAGTTCGTAGGCGCGATTTTGTCTTTTGGCTTATTACGCCAATCTGTTCGCCTTCGTTGTAACACATAAATTTGTCTTGCAATAACAGTTTCTTTTCTTCAATGCCTATACCGCATAATACATCGTTTTCATCTATATCAGATATTACATACACAGGTAGTTTCCGAGAGTAAACAATCTTTTCATTCGTCTTGCCTATGTACTTCAAAATGTATGCCATTGCGTTGCCCATTTTTACAAGATTATCATCTATGCGTTCAAAGTCGCTACGCCCAAATCGCGAGTTAAAGTATTCACTTTGCAACGTTAACTGCATTTTATGCGTATTGAGATTAAAATCCTTCTTCTCAATCATATTGCCTGGAATAGTGTCTTCAGGGATATAAAACAGTCCGTGGAAGTGAAGTCTTTTTGTCTTTGGCGCACGCTCCCACACGCCCATATAGCGCCATCCTTTGCGTGCTTGCAAATGACTCAATGTATTTAATAGTTTCTTCCTAAATGACGCTTCATTGTGCTTGGTATCGTCATATGTGAACGTCACGAAATAGTTGAAATCGTTAAGGTATGCTTTGCGTATAAAGCGTGTTTTCCTCGCTATGAGATTCCTTAATTTTGCATCGAGTTTTGAATCGACATAAGCGTCTGCATCTTGCTCTTTGGAAAAATACGGGCGCATACCTTTGCACAAAAACTTGCGCCTTGCGTTCTTGCTCATACCGTCGGATTCGGCATACAGTTTTTCAAACACTTCGCTCCGTTTCACATACTTTTTCTTTGGCTTTGGCGGCTCAACATCAAACGGCATATCATCCGATTCAACCGGTGTCATATCCGTAAAATCCCATTCGTCTTTAATTTCTTGTGACATAATTTCTTGCGTTTCGGGTTCGTCGCTTGATACGCTTATAGTTTGCATATCTTCGGGTACTTCAACAGGTGTTTCGACAACACGCTTACGCTTGCAAGGATTGCTCGTATGCGGTATTGCAATGTAGTGACTGCCGTCGCTATAAACCTTTGCGTCTTTATAAAACATATACATCACCCCCTATCACGATAGAGCGCGTCTATGAAATAACTGTGCTGCCTCTTTAGTTCTTCCACGCTCGCTTTCTCTGTCGCATAAGTGATATAGTCGTTCAAGCCGACCTTTGCCTTTATTGCCATATCGCTGAAATAATCCGAAAAACAGTCTGTCGAGAAACGTTCCTTATAAATCTTGTGGTTCATAAGGTTGTATCTCTCACGATGTTTCTTGCCGTCCATAGTGCCCTGCTCAGTCTGCACGAACACGGTTGAATATCCATACTTGTTATAGATTTTCAAATTTCGCTGATACAGCAAGTTCACAAGCCATTTGAGCGTATGCATAAACAGCGTGTTGTCCCCACGCTTATATCTGAAATCGTAATACAGTTTTATAAACCACTTGAACGCCTTTTCCGCTATCATTTCTTCAAGCGTATAGAACGGCAGAGCAACGTGTGTTTCTCCGGTAGAGATAATCGTCACAATGTCGGCAAGATCTCGTGCGTCTGCGCCCCAACTTTCAGGGCGTTGCTCATCGGTGAAAACTTTTATAAACGGGAAGTTCTCAACGGTTGCCGAGTGCCTGCACATTTTGAGCCAGTTGTTGAAAAGGTCGTTCTTTTGGTTTGTTTCAAACGTGCCTTTCTTAACTTCTTTCAATTCAAGGTTGTTGCCGCGCTCTTTACCTACTTCCGTTATAAGCACAACACCAAACTCGAAACTGCCGTTGTTGATATTGTCCGCAATGATCTTTCGCCCAAGACGTAGAGTATCGAAGTCGAGAATGTGCGCATTGTGGCTTAGACTCTTATCCCGCTTTATAAAGAAGTCTGAACTCCATATCGGGAAATTGCCACCGTCCATAAGAACGCTGTCTTCTCGCACGGAATAGTTGGACACGATAAGGCTGGATTCTATGACGTATATAAAGTACAACTTTACATAGTTCGTCAACACGTCGAAAAGATGATACGTTTTGAGTTCGTCATTATATGTAAGCCCGTATAGGTCATGGTCGTAACCATACAACTGCCACTTTGCATTATGGTGCTTTTCAAAACGTTCTCGCTTCAGCTTCATCCATTTTTCGATACTTGCAAGGTTATATATGACGTGATGCTCCATACATTTACGCACTTCCATTTCAAGCGCAATCCACGGGAAAGAGGGGAAACGCATATCGTTTTTCTGCAAGAGTTCAAGCGCTTTTTGCCTAAACATAACGTCTTGCGAAAGTGCCATATCAGTAATGATTGTAGTCTTGCGTTTACCCATACTTCCGCAAGTCATAGACACTATCGGAAGGGCGTTTATGAAACCGCAATTTTGAGCCTCTTTATGACGTAAAATATCCACTGCGATTTTGCGCCTGATATACTCGAAAATAAGCCACGCAAAAGGCAGTAAACTCCACCACGGAAAGTGCTTGAAAATGACTTGCAAATCTATGGCGAGTTTCCTTGCAATCGTGTATATCGAAACGAAGTCAAACGACACCGAGAAATACAAAAAGTATGCAAAGAACGATATGACGATACTCGTCAAATTCAGACTGCAAAACCAAATGATTGCCCACGCAATCGGTATCCATTTTTGACAGTTCAAAAACGCGAAATATCCGATGATAAATTGCCTTGTCGGGTGCGTTATTTTTCGTGATAAAGTTTTATGAATTTGAAGTGGTTTTGTGTCCTTGTTATGCTTTGTGTTAGGGGTTGAATACAGCTTCTTTATAACAAAGAAAAAAACAAAAATAAAGGGCAAAATTATCACGAAAATTTGTGCCGCGACGCCCAATTTTTCGCCCACGGTTTTACCGTATAATATGAAGTTGTCAAGGTTCGCAAACAATCTCCAAAACTCAAAGAATTTGACTTTGAAATCGTCAAAGTCGGGTGGAAGTATAGACTCCCATTTTATAGCGTTTGAGCTGTCGAGAATGCTCGGATTTAATTCTGCATCTATATCGAATAGTTTGCAGAAGTAATATTTTATCGAGTGTATTAAGTCGGTTAAACTCTCGAATATGCGAATATAGGACGTTTTGAACACAAGTGCTGCAAGTAGTATAAACGCTATTGTAACAAGCACGTTTATCACTATGTATGCTATGTTTTTCTTGCTCATAAGCCGCCTCCTATATTGGTTGCTACATTGAGTATTCTTGCCTCGTTATCGGTCGTAATAGAAGGCAATCGGCTACCTGTAAATATCAAGTAGCCGACTGCAAATACAACCAAAATAATGAGTAGAATACATACGATTCTTTTCACTGTTTTCATTGCATCTCCTACCCAAGTTTTATGCTGCAAGTCGCACTACAATCGGGGTTGTCCTTACTCGTTGCCGTAAGCGTCAAATACACGGTGTATGTGATACCAACTTTGTGATATTTCAGCACCGTAATTTTGCACTCCGCGCCATCGATTTCAAGGCTCAAATAATCGTATGGATCTTTGTCTTTTATGACCGAATACGTGATACTCGAAGTCTTGCTTTTATCCCAAGTCAGCGACCATTCAAACGTCTGCGGAACACCGTCCGGATGAGCGGTTGCCACCACCGTTTTAGAGTCGCCAACAGCCCTTGTTTGATTACTTTCCGCAAAGGCAATATCATACGGTTTTATAGGCTCGAAACAAAGCGAAATCATAAGGCAAATCAGGCACAAAACCAGCATGTAAATTTCGGCTTTGAGTAGCATCGTTTTTTCTTGTTTCATACGCTATCACCGCCTTGTGATTTATGCTTTGCTTTACGCTTTTCATTGACGGACTTTATCGCCTTGAACGGAGCGCAAATAACAAGCCAAATTCCTTTGAAGATATACGGCAGTATCGGTGCAAGAAGTATTAGGCAAATGATGAGAATGATAACCGCAATGATTATTTTCCACCATTCCAACTTCTGTGCCGGAGCCGTAAAACCGTTTATGACATCGGTAGGACTGGACACAACGGGAATGACGTGATATACGCCGTCCTTGTTGAAAGTCAGTTCTATGATGTCAAAGTCAAGGAATATGGTTTCGCTTGCAATATAGGTGTCTGCCTCGTCCTCGGGAACATAATTGCCTTCGTTGTCACTTCGTCCGCACGCTTGAGAGAAGTAGTCCGTGTTTGCAAATCTGAACAATACCACTCGTCTGTTGAGCGCACTTTCTTTTGCATGGAACGCTCTCAAACTTGCGACATCGTTCTTGTTTACGAGCAATCTTTGAGATACGTCGTAGTCGTCGGCAATCAAGTCATCCGCTTTCACTTCATAGATGGGCGAGATGTCTTTATAATCACCGCTTGTCTGAGGCCACGAAAAACCATAGTCCCAGAGTTTGTCCCACCACGAGTGATTGGAGTCGTAGCTCATAAGATCGAACGTGTCGGCAAGGTCAATGGTTTTGTCGTTGTGTCCCATTTGACGTCCTTCGTCAACGAAGGATTCAAACAAGTCCTTGCTTATCTCTCGTCCGTTGCAATCTATGTATCCGTTGCCGAGTCCGTTGGAATATCCATAGATATATTCGGCAACTCTGTTGGCTGCAACGTCGCCCGCAACTGGTTTTGAAAAGATAAAGTCAAAGACTTCATCCAAACCGACGTATGGTGAATAGAAAACCATTGGCATCATATCCGACTGACTGTTTGCCTTGCTCACTTTCGTAGAATTGAAAACTGCGCCGCCGGTTGTCTCTTCATAATTGGTACGCTCGTTGAAACACCAATCATATTCAATCGATGTGTATCCATGGAATTGATTTGAGGTTTGCTCAACCTTGTACCCAGTAAAGAGTCTATATGGAATTTGTGGATTGTTTTGATCTTTCTCGGTTTTGAGTTTTGAGCCTGCAAGCATCTTTTGATAGAATGTTTCGTTGGAAGTGATAGCGGCAAGTTTGGTCTTATACTCCCACCATTCCGCGCGTATTTTTTGCAACTTTCCGTACTCTTGATAGATTCGCTCCGGGATAGAGAAATACACCGAATTGACTTCGTTGTAATGGTCTTTGCCTTTGCTCGAAACGTTGGTTCTGAACGATGTATGATGCACTTCGAGCTTTAAGGTTTCAAGCTCTTGCACAACGCAATTCAACGTAGATTTTGCATTAGCGTCAGGGCCGTATCCTTCCGAATATCCCGTGAAAGTGTACGTTCCGCCGACACCGTATTCGGTAGCGTTTTTATCTCCGTACGTTACGAGTTCTATGCCCGAAATATCGTACCTTCGCTCATTGGTATTCACACGTTCCGCAAAGGTCTTATCCGCTATTTTTCTATCTACGATTTTGTATTTGTAGAACAGATTTTTATAGTCGTTTGATGACTTACTGCAGAACTGCAAATCAAACTTTTCATACCTTGTAGGCGTGCCGTTTTTGTCGTAACTTACAGCCATTTGGATTTTGTTCTGTTTGCTGTTAGTTGACAAATTCAAGGCTTGTGGATTATAAATCAGCAGATAAAGTCCGTAATTTGCTCGCGTATTGGATTTGAACGAGTAGCAATACTCTATAAAACTCACAATGCGCAACGTCCCGTTTTCGTTGTACGGATAGTCTTTCAAATCGAAAGGCTTTCCGTCTATGGTAGACGACAAAAGGTCATCCAAAACGTTCGTGGTGTCAAACGAATTTTCACTTGATGCATACGCAATTTGCGGTGTCCCTTGCATCATCAAAAGGATGGTGCAAAGGACCAAGAGTATTGCCATAACCAAACGGCTATTTTGCTTTGATTGTGCCATCCGGCTGTACCTCGAATACGAGTTGTTCTTGCAGTGTGACACCTTCCACCGCAACGTAATTATGGAAACTGATTTTAATCACCGCTTCGCCGTTGTACGAGTAAACAAGCAATGTGAAGTTGTCTACGGAATTGTTCACGTCGTCCGAATTGAAAGACACTTCTTCTTCGGGATAAAGTCTTTGCAAAATGCTTTGCATTGTATAGTTACCGCTCACAATGAAATCGTTTTCGTTTTGGGTAATATCAAAGCCTTTTGTGAGATCTTCTTCCGCGCCGAAACTGTATATCTCTCCGTCCACCGTGAAGTCAAAATCATTGTCGTGCGACACATTCGGAACAATCTTTAAGGTATAACCGCTTATATCTTTATTGACTGCTCCGAAAGTGTATTTGACAACGAATTTGTTTTCCGCATCTTGTTTCATTATGTAGTTGTCATAGTCCGAGAGCATTCGCTTTCCATCGCTTTCAACATAAAAAGTTTTGAAATCAGATGTAAAACCATTAGTGAAGAAAGCAATAGAACCGACGGCAAGCACCAAGAGGAATACACATACGATTACGGCAATCGTCTTGCCAACATTCATTTGCTTTTTCATGCTCCACCTCTAATTAGAACGAAAGCGTTGCATCTGAAAGCGATACGCTTTGCACCCCTGATACCGTACGAATACTGATGGTGGTGCTTATACCCGTTTTCACTTCGGTAACCGTGATAGTGACATACGGAAGTTTGCCGTCCACATAACTGTCAAAGGACTCAACAACTTTGCGAGTAGGATCCGCCGAAATGCCGCTGTAAGAAGAAGGCATACTTTCACCGATAACTTGCAACTTGCCGTTCTCGATTGAGAACTGGTTTACGCTCACAAATCCACCCGGTTTTTGGAACGAAGTCCAAATATATCCTGCCGATTCAAATACGTCTTGAACAACATAATTAACCGTGGCATACTCTGTGCTCTGAAGTGTTCCCGATTTGTATATCTCCTTCTTAACCCTGATTGCGCCATAAGCAACAGCGGAGATTCTGTATTCGGGAGTGAACGTACTGCCCACAAGTCCAAACTCGTTGTCAAGAGAAATGTCAAAGTTGTAGGTTTTGGAACTTTGAATTTCCACGATTTTTGCGTTGTTCCAATTGCTATCGGTGATGGTTTTTGCTCCGGTAGGCGTAACTGTAATAGAAGTGGGCGCACCAACGTACAAAACTTGACATTTCGCAGAGAATCCGCCTTCTCTCGTGGTAACCGTGACAATGATTTCATCGTCACCGAACGCTTTCTTACATGTTACGGTCGCGATATTGCTACCGTCGCTTTTCGGAGTTACGGTAACATAGTCAGTGACGTTTTCACTTCCGTGTTGTTTTGTAACGCCCCAAGCAACACTCCAATCCACGAGTTTGTTGGTTGCCTCGACGGGAAGGACGGTTGCAGTAAGAGTTACGGATGCCGTATGGCCGGAATCTGACGCAGTCGTTGCGTCTGCCGAGAATGCGAGTACGGAAGGCATTTCATATATTTGACCTTCAAACATATTTTTGCCATCACCAGATGCAATAGGCGTGTCGGTGTTGTTTTGTTTCATTTGGTGGATGACAAGCCCAAGAGATGCGCCGACGCCTGCAAAAAGGACTATGATTGCCATAAATGTCGCAATCCATTTGATACTGTTTTTCTTTTCTTGATTCATATAAATCCTCCATGTTTTTGAAAGAAATACGGCTGTATTTCAAGCCGTATTCCGTGACGCTTATTTATCTGATAAGCATATTGAGCAATGCTCTGTCCGATGATTTGAACGGCTGAATCTTGCACTCGTACACTTCGCCGTCTTCATCAAAAGAACGTACGCCATAGGTGTTTCCAGAAACGACTTTGCCTGTTTTTTCGTCCTTGATCTCGTAGGGCGTTACAACGAGTTCCGCTTTGTTTTCATTGCCGAAAACGATATCCAAAACCGTGTAGCCCGTGAAGTCCGGTGGCATAAGTTGCACTCTTGCTTCGATACCGCGCACAACGCCTTTGATGAAGTATGTAAAATACTGCTTGCCGTTTTTCTCGTAGGTTTCTCTTTCTACAAAGATTTTCTTATCCATTTTTCATACCTCCTTATGCGCTCTTTTTGCCTTTCATACGTGAAATGCGTCTTGCTTCTGTCTTGGACTTGCCGGCTTTGATTGCCTCTTTGTATTTATAGATACCGGTGTGGTCTGATTGACACAAAAGATATCCGCTTCTGAGTCCAAGCTCATAATCTGTAAGTTGTTTGCCTTCGTCGGCACCTCTTTGGTGCACTTTTGCTTGACGTTCGGATGCATATCCCGTCGCTCTTTTGGAGGGAACCATCCAACGTCTTTCGTTATAATTTTTTGCCATAAATATAGTTTCTCCTTTACCCGTAAAGTCGCTAGTTCAACTGTGATTTTTGATGCCCGTTTTGCCGTTAGCAAAGCACGAATTTTGATATTAATTTGTAGGGTGCAATTCAATGAGATTTCAAATAAAACATCTCGTTTCTTTCGACCTGTTTTCAGAAGGTGGCCACCTAATTTGCAAAGTCCTAAAAACGAGCGTCGCACCATTTGTGAGCACTCATTGATTACGCATTTATCATAGCAAAAAGCAAGACCGTCCGCCACATACTCAACCTCGTTTTCGTGGTTATAAATCTCGTTTTTCTTGTACAAAATCAAGACTAATCCGTACTTTACCAATACAAAGCCGTACTATAAACCATTGATTGTGAAAACAAGAGAGAGATGAACAGTTGCCCATCTCTCTCAAAATCTTAGTCAATATACTTGCGCGTATATGCCGTTGACGGTATTCGTTTACCATCGATATTGTCTTTGTATTCAAACAACATTTTATACTCGCCATCGCGCTTTGGTGTGCGCCGATAATATGTATCGTGGCTTATCAAAGTGTTGTCATAAATATCGCTTTTTTCGTACTTCATATGCTGTGTCACAATATGATTTTTTGTGCGATAAATATTGTCTGAAAATGTTGCTGCAAAATCGGGAATCCTTATGTCCATATCACACCTCGATTATGCCGATAACTGTTGCAGAAAAAACTTGCAAAGCCTATCGTTCAACTTGTGAACATAGTCCGGCGAATAGTTTAGCTCAACAGACAAAGTTTCTTGTGTGTTGTTGTGTACATATAGACTTACGTAGATGTCGTAAAGCTTCGGCGGCGCAGAACATATTGCCGTA
>ERZ780157.2597-NODE-2597-length-16553-cov-4.788823_pt1 | contig 16553 bp, 18 predicted proteins | sample MGYA00511169_ERZ780157 | MGnify/ENA primary metagenome ERZ780157 (study PRJEB29588, sample SAMEA1965149) | human gut metagenome | biome: human gut; feature: human-associated habitat; material: faeces | place: Denmark | collected 2008/2010 ... | reverse complement strand
CATGCTTTTTTGTTTTTTTCTTGAAACTAACCCACTAGCCGTTGCCGATAGTTTACGTATGCGCAACGGCTAAACAAGCCTCGTTTGTTACTTTGTCAACACAAATTCCACAACTTGCTTTTGGTCAACGTCGGCAGTAAACTCCAACGTCAGCAAGCGGCTGTCTGCGGCGTAGTTGCTGTCTGCAAGGGGGAACTCGCTCTTTTTGCGGCTAAGCAACATTACCTTTGTTTCCACGCCGTTTACAAGTACTTTTGCCACCTCGGCGCAGTCGCCAAGCAAGTGGTACTTAATCTTCAATTTGCGTATTTTGGTTGCGTACTTACCCTTGAAGTTACCCTCGGCAGGGTCGATGGTAAGCACTATTTTGTTTTGCGCATTGTCGTACTTCAAGCCGTACGCCGTAGTACGAAATTCGCCAATCTTGTACGCCGTTGTGTTGCGGTCGTCTTCGTACACAAAGCCGCTGTCAGTGGCAGTCTTGCTCGGGAATACATCTACCGTCAACTTGTCCCACTTTTGCGCTTTGGTGTTGTGGGCGTTTTTCGCAGTTACAACCGCGCCGCCCATACGAACAAACAAGGGTATTTGCGTAACGTCGGTTGTCTTTACCTTTATTGTCTTGCCGCCGTCGTACGCCTTGCCCGTAAACAAATTCATCCAACGTCCCTCGGGCAGGTACACGGACTTGTTTTCCGCCTCCGACTGCTCGGTGTAATGCAACGCAAGCGCCGCCTCGCCGCCGCCTTGGAAGTACTGGATACGCACGTTGTGCAAAGTATTGGCGGAAAGATTGCAAACTTTGTGCTTCATTGCGCTGTGGCACGACCAATCGTCCACGCACAATTTGCCGTCCACCCACATGCGCACGCCGTCATCCGCCTCGACAAACAAAGTAATGTTTTTCTTGGGGCAAATGGTCGTTTCCCACTCGGCGGAGTATTCGTACACAGGCACGCCGCTTTCCGGCGAGGTGTTGTCGCACACCATGTCCAAACAGGAGTATTGTGCCTCGGCGATGGGGTCGCCGTCAAGATTTCTGCCGTTGTAATACGTTGCCTTGACGGGCGTTGCAAAGAAGCTTTGCGGCACTTTGAGCATTTCTCCGCCAAACACGGGCGCAACGAGCAAGTTGTCGCCAATCATATATTGCGCCTTGCACGCAAGTGCCTTTTTGTCCGTCGGGTAATTCCAGCCCATGCTACGGCAAATGGGGCTTCCGTCGCGGTAGGACTTGTACGCCTCGCTGTACAGTAGCGGCAACAGACGGTAACGCAAATTTGTGTAGTTACGCACGGCGTCTTCCACCGTTTGGTCGTCGTATGCCCACGGCTCGCGGAAGCGAATTACGCTGTTGGTGCAGTGCGGGCGCAGTACGGTGCCGAGCGCGCAAAACTCTATCCAATGCAGGTAGGTTTCTTTGTCGGGGTTGCCTGTGTGTCCGCCGCAGTCGGGGTGCACGTAGGGCAAGCAGTTGTCTCCGCACTTTACAGTTTGCCAAACGGCGTCGAACAAGTCATGCTCCGACGAGCCTACGTCGCCCGTCCATTGCGTGGAGTAGCGGTGGCTTGCACTGTTGCCGATGCCCACGTATACGCCGTTGCGGATGTTGTCGACATTGGACATCATGTCGGGGCGGCGATATACCACCTTATTCTTAGCCTTTTGTTGCCAAGTATGTTTGGTAATCTCGTTAAACGCATACATACCCCACGTTTCGGGCGCAATGCCATCGACAGGCGACACAAGTTTGGTGTGCCAGTTGCGGTCGTACCACCACATATCCAAGCCGTTGTCGAGGTGTTCGGCAAGGTGCTCGGTGCGGTACGCCACTTCCTTGGGGTCGATACAACTCGTGCAACCGTCTTGCGGTTCCGGGTGGTCGTTGAACATTACGTCCACGCCGTGTTCGTGGGCAAACTTGAAGTATCCTGCCATGTCGGGGAACAGCACGTCGTCCACTTCGTAGCCGATACCGCGATCGCTAGCTTTGCGCCAATCGGTGTCGATAACGATGTTGTCCAAAGGCACGTTGTGCGCCTCGTAGTCCAGTATCATTTGTTCGGCTTCTTGTTGGTTGTACTTGTAGTAACGGCTATTCCAATTGCCGAGAGTGGACAAGCGCACAAGTTCCGCACGCCCAGTCAACTCAACGTACAGTTTGCGCAACTTTGCCGCATTGCCACGACACACAAGCAAGTACACGTCGCTAGCGTTTGCGTCGATTTCGTAACCGTTGTTCTTTTGTTCGTTGGGTGCGTAGCCTTCCTCGGGCAAAACTACGCGAGGGTTGTCCGCCAAAGCAAACACTTCGGGGGTTTTGTCAAGTGCAGGAAGTTCGCCGCTGTTACGCAAAAATTTGTATACGTATGCAATTTTTCCGTCCACAAGCAGCTTGGTACCGACAAGACTTTTCGCCTCGGTAGGCACAAAAACAGTCACGTCGTTGTGGGTGATATATGCGCCGTCGGACTTCATGGAAACGCTTGCGCCCACGCCGTCAAACGCACTTTTGCTTGCCACAAGCAGTGTGTCCTTATCGCAAAAAACACCTTTTTTGCCTACTTCCAAGCGCACGATGTCGTCGCTCAAAAATTGCACTCTGATGTTGTTTTGAATGTATCCCTTCATAAAAAATTTCTCCGTTTGTATTGGTCGTTTGCAGTAACTACGACTACAATGCAACAGTCCGCAACGTTACCGCCGTCGCAAGGTTTCCGCCAGACGTCGTTTGTTGTCGCAGTCGCACGCAACCGTTGTGTAGTCACAACACAATCTTACCAAAAACTTGCGTTTTAGACAAGTTTTTGCACCAAATGGTCTACTAAATAATTTTAATGGCGTTGCTCCAAGCATTGTTGCCACAGCGCACAACCGCCGACTTTGCCACTAGACGGCTGTAACTGCAAGCAAAATTGCCGTCCGTTACACCGCCGCGCCTAAACAAACGACGTAACGATTATATTTTACTCTATTTCCACACGAGCGGTCAACACGATGTCGGACACGTTTACGCCGACGGAAATGTCAAACAAACCTGCGTTGAGTACCCACTTGTCCAACGCAACCGAGTAGTACTCGAATGAGTGGTGAGAAAGCTCCACCGAAACACGTTTTGTTTCCCCTGCTTTGAGTTGCACCTTGGCAAAGCCTTTCAGTTCCTTGTCGGGGCGGTACACCTTGGGGCAAACTTCGCCCACGTACACTTGCGCCACAGTTGCGCCGTCAACGTCCGACGTGTTGGTGACGTCGAAAGATACCGTTACGCCGTCCGCGCGAACAGCCATTTCGATGTTGTCGTAGGCAAACGTGCTGTAACTAAGTCCGTAGCCGAAGGGGAACAACACGGGTTTGCCGAAAGTGTCGAAGTAGCGGTAACCGACGTTGAACATTTCCTCGTACAGCATAACCGTGCCGTCGCGGTAGGAATTTTCCGCAGGGACATCGGACAATGCAAGAGGGAATGTTTCGGACAATCTGCCACTAGGATTGACCTTGCCAAGCAACACTTCGGACAACGCCTTGTTGCCCAATTGTCCGCCGTAGCCTGCCCACACGACGGCGTCCACTTCGTCTATCCAGTCGGACATGTCCACCGCCGCGCCTGCGTACACGCACACAACGAGTTTGTTGGCAATGCGTGCCATGTGGTGAATGGCTTCCACTTCGTCCTTGACAAGCTTGATACCTTGACGGTCGCTTCCTTCCGTTTCCATCGAAGACGGATCGCCCACGCACATCACGGTGATGTCGGCTTTAGCGGCAAACTTTTGCGCCTTGGCAATGTTGCCAGGGTTGACGTAGCCGCCGTCTCGCACCTGCCAAATACTTTCAAAATACTCGGCGTTTGCACCTTCGGCGCGCATAGCGTCGACAAGGGGGATAAATGGCGTTTCCGGCACGACGTTGCTGCTTCCGCCGCCGTAGTAATACTGCCAAGCCGCCGAACCCGTTACAAAAATACTTGCGTTTGGTTGCAAAATTGGCAATACGTTGTTGTTTTTTAACAACACGATGCCCTCTCGAGCGATTTGCAAAGATATGTTGCGGCGCTCATCAAGGGTCATGTCCACCTTGCGCAATTTACGTGCTTGCTCGCACTTGTCGGCAAGTTGTAGCACTTGCTCGGCGCAGTAGTCCAACATGTTTTGGTCAACTTTGCCTTGCTCGACAAGCTCCAAAAGTTGCTTTTGATGGTTAGCCTCGTAGGGCATTTCCAACGCCAAGCCTGCCTCAACGCTCGCCTTAACGTCTTGCACTGCGCCCCAGTCGGAAACAATCAGTCCGTCGAAACCGAACTCGTTGCGTAACACCTTGTATAGTTTGCCGTTTTCCGACATCCGCAGTCCGTTGACGAGGTTGTAACTGCACATAACCGTCCAAGGTTTGGACTCGCAACTGATGCGGAACGCCTCGAGGTAAATCTCCCTCAACGTGCGTTCGTCCACATCCATACTTGCCCACAAACGGCTAAACTCGCTATTGTTGCAACAAAAGTGTTTCAGCGAAGTACCGATGTGCTTTTCCTGCACGGCGGCGATGTACTCGCGCCCCATCATCCCTGCAAGGTACGGATCCTCGGAAAAATATTCGAAGTTACGTCCGCAAGTGGGCAAACGCTTGATGTTTACGCCCGGTCCAAGGATGATGTCCACGTCCTTTTCGATACAGTCGTTGGCAATGGCGTTGCCTAGTTTGTGCGCCAAAGTCAAGTTCCACGTATTGGCGAGCATTTGCGTGCTTGGATACGCCACCGAAGGCACGTCGCCGCTGTTGAGGTCGGCGGAATCTCTCGGCATGCGCACGCCCACGGGACCGTCGGACACCTTGACTTTGGCAATTTTGCCATCAAGGTCGTATGTATGCCAAAAATCCGTGCCCATCACAAGGCGCACTTTTTGTTCCGTTGTCAGTTGTTTTACGTCTATTTTCATGTTTTTCTCCCTTGCGGCTAATCGCCGTCTTGCACTCGCCGCACGGACGAGCAAATTATCTTTGTTTTGTCGAGCGACAAGGTTGCCCGTACAAACGCAACAACCGTCGACTACGCCACAATAATACCACCGCAAGCAAGACATTTCAACCCAAAAATAGACGGATTTGTGCCGTAAGTATACTTTTTGCCGTCCGATTGCCCCCGAAACGACCAAATTACCTCTCAAAAGTTGCAAAAAGCACTTGAAAAACGTTGCCGTAGATGCTATACTAAACGTATGAAACTAGACAACGATTTGGCCAAACTTACATTTGAAGCGCAACGCGACACGCCCGACGCATTCCGCACCGAGGTGTGCTATTCCGACGGGTTTTATCCGCACTTCCACCGCAATTTGGAAGTTTACTTTGTGTACGAGGGCGTTGTGGTCGTCACGATAAACAACGTAGTGTACCGATTGCACGAGGGGCAAGGCGTGTGCATCAACAGCTACGACATACACTCCTACGAAATTGCGGAAAAAGCGCGCGTGGGGTTTGTGCATATCGGCATAGACTACGCCAACAGTTTCAAAAACCTGTACAGCGGACGTTCGTTGCCGACGGAACTGCCCGACGCGGACAAAAACAAGCCGCTGTTGGACTTTGCCGAGCGCATAAACGGCACTTTTTCCGACCAATCGGAGGAAAGTAAGTTGCTTTACTACGGCTATGCCAACTACATACTGTACCTTATCGTACGCGCATACGGCACCACCGCACCCAAAACGCAAACGGATTTGACCACCCGAAACATCGTGCAATACATCTACGAAAATGCCGAAAAGGACTTGACGTTGAAATCCGTTGCCGACGAATTCGGTTACTCGGCAGGGTCGATGAGCCACTTTTTCAGCCGCTACATACACATCGACTTCCGCACGTTTTTGAGCGACATACGCATGCAAAAAATGCTAGAATTGAAGGAAAAACCCGACTACGCCGACCGCTCCATTGTGGAATTGGCAATGCTGTGCGGATTCAACTCCGCTTCGTCCTACTACCGCGCATGCCGCCGCTACGACCAAAGCAAACGGACGGACAACCAACGGCAAGACAATGAGATTACCGCAAACGAGTGCAAGTAGAAAACTCGTGTTTTGGCGTTTATCTACGGTCATATTTCACAAAAAAAGCAATACGTATCGATTTTTTTTCTAACAAGACAAGCGTGCAAATGTCTATCGGCAAACCCAAATTTACACACCATTGTAGACAACCGAATTTTGAGTACTTTCAAAGTGCGCCATACCGTTGACCTTTGCGCCGAATTGATATATAATATTGCTGTTGCGCAAGCGAAGGCTTTGCGCCCACTTGCCTGCAAAGGCGGCTAATACAACAGCGCAATTTTTACGCACCGCCCACAACGCCGACAACGAACATATCGCAAAACATATACACTACTCACCGTCGACAGCCGAAAAATCCCGACAATACAAAGTTGCTCGTTTTTGCTAACAAGCAACACAAATCAAAACTTAATCACGCTTCCGTAGTTAAATGGATATAATAAACCCCTCCTAAGGTGCGGATTTAGCCTACAAAAACCACAATATATTGTGTTTCGACGACAATTTTAAGTCAATATATTGTACCGAGTGGTGTTTTGGCATAGTTTTGGCATAGTTTTCAATGCTAAAACTGTCTTTCAGAACATTAAATATCTTTTGTTTGATGAACTTCAAATCATTGATTTTTCAGGCAAATTGAGTAAAATATAATGTATCTGTCGGATTAGCTCAGTTGGATATGAGCGTGCGCCTCCTAAGCGCAAGGCCCCCGGTTCGAGCCCGGGATCCGACGCCACTTCCGTTAGGAATCGCATCGACCGATACGATTCCTTTTATTTATGCCAACATAAAAATAGCCGAGAGTTTCAATACCCTCGGCTATTATAATGTCTGTTTCATAATTTTTCGCGTTTCTTTTCTGAGCCTTCTTCGACTCTACGTTCGATCTCTTTTTCCAATTCGCGGTAGTTTATAATCCATATTCTTCCGTGCAGAAACTTAGATACGTTATCCGATGCCGTGCATCTGTCGATTGTATGCTTATCAACGGCATATTTATGAGTCCGATTAAAACGAATAAGTGAGTCGTGCTTATTCCTTAGAAGCGGCATTTCGCACTTAACTTGTTCGCCTTGCGGGTTTATTTTACTCATAAAATCATCAAAGTTTATAAGCCAAGCAGTATCGTGAACATAGTATTCGACGTCATTTTGTTCTGCAAAACGTCGCAAATTCGGTCGTCGGATAATTGTGTTCTTATCGGCTTGCTTGAATAGCTTTGCTATATATCCGCTTGTTACTAACTTATTCATTTTTGCCTGCCTTTGTGAAGTAGTTGTAGAGTTCGTCAATATTGATAAGCCAAGCGTCGCCAAATTTAATGGATGTGATGGCACCTTGTTTTATCATATATTGAACGGTTCGCCATTTTAATGCCGTTTTGGGATCGCGTTTTTTTATTTCTGCGAGAACGTCGTTTATTCTTCTTAATCGTGGTATGTACATTTTATTCCTCACTTTCTATAAGATTGATTGCGTTTACAACCTTTTCTTGCGTGTCTGGTATGAAGTGGCTATAAACCTGTAGAGTTATGCTCGAGTCGCTATGTCCCATATACTTACTAACGGTCTGAATGGGCACGTTTTGAGAGAGCAACATACTACAATAGGTATGTCGAAGTCCGTGACAAGTTACGGCTTTGAAACCGTTTCTTTCCTCGAATTTCTTAAGCCATGAGCCTATATGATGAACGGACTCCGGTTCTCGCATAATGTTTACTGCAAGATAATAGTTGTCCAATTTGTTGTCAAAGTCGTCGTCAGCCAAGCGAAACCAATCCATATATACTTTCAAATCGGCAATAAGTCCGTCTGAAAGCGGAATATCTCTCTCGGAAGTCTTTGTTTTCGGACACTTTTCGTAAGTGCCAAGCCTTTTTGAATACAGTCGGTTGCGTTTGATGTGAATCAATTTCTTTTCAAAATCAATGTCGCTCCAACGCAAACCGTGTAATTCTGCGTTTCTTATACCCGTTAAAAGCATAAGCTTAATCATAATTTTGTTGTTAATGTGTTCTTCTCCGAGAGAATCTACCGCCTTAAGAAATTCCTTTGTTTCAGCGATTGAAAATACCGCTTTTTCCGTAACAGGTCTCAAAGACGTATTGCTGTTACCGGCACTGACTTTTGTTCCGCAAACGGGATTTTTCGTTATCCATTCAAAGCGCACAGCCTCGTTAAAGATAGTTCTTAGAACTCGTCTGTAACCCTTGATAGTTTCTTGCGAATACTGTTTGATTTTGACGATTTCGTCGAAATAATCATCAAACTCCAAGTTGTAGTATTCGCAAATTTTCGTTGCGACCGCTTTTGAAATTCGTCCTTCGCGATGGTTTAGGTAGTAAGAGGTGCTGCGTGGAATGATGTTTTCTCTATCCAATTCACGAAAACTTACTTTCTTAGGCAAAGGCTCTTTGAGTTGAACCATACCCGTAAATTCAGGTTTTTTCGTCATAAATGAATTGAGAAACATTTGCACGTCGCGAACCTTAATGTCTGAAATAGGGCGATTATAGAGTTTTTGCTCTTTCAAATACGCCTCGAATTTTTCTTTTACTTCGACTGCGCGCAAATAATAGCTTTCTGACAAGTTGTTTTCAAGCGCAATTATCCATTCGTTCGAGAGTTGTGAAAACGTCAGAACACCGTTCATAACGCTTGCTGCTCCCGAACGATATGAATCTTCGATACTCGCCTCAAATTCCACGCTCATTCTATCTACGCGTTTTTTGAATTTCGATTCTGTCAGACCGTCGGTGTTATAGACTGTTTTTGTATACAATCTTTTGCCACCTGAATCGAGATCGTTTCCGTAAACTTGAATTTTTGCTTTGAGATTTCCTTTTTTGTCTGTTGTGATTTTGTAGTATGCCACTTTATACCTCCGTATTGTCTGTTTTGATTGCGATATAATCCAAGAGGCTTTGCATATCAACAAGAACCTTGTTGCCGGCGGTCAGACACTTAATTTTGCCTTGTTTGCACCAAGTTCGGATAGTGTGAACGGTAATGGCAGTTTCAGCGTCTTCGGCTTTGATTATATCGAATGCTTTTTGAATGCTTCTTAACATTTGCCTTGTTCCTCCTTTTTTAGATTTGACGTTTTCAACCCTTGATTTCTTAATTGGTTGCTAACTTCTACATTGACGATAGCACGAAATATCTTTTGAGCGTGAGTACATTAAATCCAACTTTTAGAGAAATTTAGGTATAAAAATATCCAAATTAAGGTGGATTCAAAGGTATTTTCTTGTGGGAAAAGCACATAAAGGTAACATCCATTGTTCTTGCCTTGCGTTTGATTTGTTTTGTCTTTCGACACAAAACGATGTAATCGGGGCAGACGGCTTTTGCAATGAAAAAGCAAAGCGACGAGATAAAAAATTGGATAGGATATTTTCTTTGAATTGTATAACAGGTTGCAAAAACATAAAGGTTTTGTGGTGTTTCAAAGTCCTGTATCGTTTCTGTCTGACTATTTTTTATCGAGCGTTGCAAAAGTCAAAGCCCCGATTATCATCCGCTGTCGAAAGACAACATAAAACCATTGATTTTTTCATTTTGAACATGGTTGTACCAATAACGGGACACCACGCATTTTCCATAAAATTCCCACCGAAAAATCATTGACTTTCTTATTGCGTAACAATATAATTAAATTATCCTAAATGAAAAACATTTTTCGTTTAGAATAAAAAAGGAGTCCTTATGCGCAGCAAAAACGAACAAACATTGTCGGCAATATTGACGCTCATCAACGATTGTTATTTTCAAGAAGGAGCATATCCGAGCCTTCAACAAATAGCAAACACAGTTGGTTTGTCAACGACACAGACGTACAGATACGTGGATGAACTTATCAAGCGTGGTGAGATTGACAAAAAGGGCAAATTTGGTGATTTGCAAACAAAAGAAATTGCGAATACTATATGCAATAACAATCGTTTACCTATCGTTGGCGAGATTGCTTGTGGCGGACCGATACTTGCTGAAGAAAATATAGAATCCTATGTCACTTTTTCAAAAGAGTTGTTGGGATCGGGCAAGTTCTTCATTTTGAGAGCAAAGGGCGATAGCATGATAAACGCAGGGATTAACGACGGTGATTTGGTTATTGTTCGCCAGCAGGAAACTGCAGAGATAGGGCAAATTGTCGTTGCGCTTATCGGGAACGAGGCAACGCTCAAACGCTACTATTTGGACAACAAACGCAAAAAGATAAGACTCCATCCCGAAAATGACAAAATGGAAGATATGTTTTTTGACGATATAGCAATTCAAGGGATAGCCATAAAGGTGCTGAAAGATTTGGAATAAGGAGAGATATGGAAAAACAACGGACATACTTGTGCATTGATATGAAGTCGTTCTACGCTTCTGTAGAATGTGCCGAGCGTGGGTTAAGTCCGTTTGAAACCAATCTCGTTGTTGCAGACGAATCTCGCGGGAAAGGTGCGATTACCCTTGCAATATCCCCAAAGATGAAAGCATTGGGAGTGCAAAATCGTTGCAGGCTGTTTGAGATTCCGCAAAACATCAAGTATATTGTCGCGCTCCCGCGCATGAGCCTTTATATTAAGTATTGTGCCGACATATTTGAGATTTACCTTGACTATTTTTCCGAAGAAGATATTCATCAATATTCCATAGATGAGGCATTTATAGACGTTACGGACTACTTGTCCGTCTATAATCTCACGCCAAAGCAACTTGCAAAGAAAATCATAGACGAAATTGCAATCAGAACGCATATTCCTGCAACTTGCGGTATAGGAACCAATCTGTTTCTTGCTAAAATCGCACTCGATATAACGGCAAAACATTGCAAGGATCATATAGGTGAACTGACGGAAGAATCTTTCAAGGAAACGCTTTGGGAACATACTCCTATAACCGACTTTTGGAATATCGCGAAAGGTACGGCAAATAGGCTTGCAAGATACGGCATATATACTATGAAAGGTATTGCGCATGCGCCCGAAGATTTGTTGTATAGGAATTTTGGTAAGAACGCCAAAATCCTTATAGACCATGCAAACGGGAGAGAGTCTTGTACCATTGCCGAAATAAAAAGTTATAAGAGCAAGTCAAAATCCATTTCCAACTCTCAAATTCTATTTAGCGATTACGATTATGACAAAGCGCATGTTGTAATTCAGGAAATGGCATTAACGGGTTGCCAAAGGCTGATAAGAGAGCATCTTATAGCAAGTCACGTCGGTATCTTCGTCGGATACTCAAAGGATGTTATCCCGCAGTCCGGCGGAACTATGAAAATGGCAAACAGCACAAACGTATATTCCGTTGTCAAAGAGTATGTGGATAGGTTGTACTATGAAACCATATCCAAAGATGTTCCGATAAGAAGACTAGGCATTTGCTTTTCGGGGCTTGCGGACGAATCGGCAGAAGGATATGACCTTTTCACCGATGTCGAGGCACTTGAAAGAGAGCGTAAACTTGAAAATGCCGTGCTGGAAATCAAGGATAGATTTGGCAAAAACGCTATGCTCCGGGCATTCGACCTGCAAGAAGGCGCGACTCAAATCACAAGAAACAAACTAATCGGGGGACATAATGGTGAATAGAAACGATGACTTAAATCGCGCGGCACAGTTTTTGCCTTTTGACGCTTTGAAAGGCTTGAGTGAAGAAATTCAAAGTCGTATAGAAAGACGTTCTCGGATTGAAAAAATAGAGTTGTCCGAAGAAAGCAAAGAAGAAATATCTGCGGTGCTTTGCAGAATAAGGCGCGGCACGGAAATCAAACTAAAATACTATAAAAACGGTCATTACCTTCTAAAAGAAGGTATCGTCACCAAAACTAATCAAGTTTATCATTGGTTGAGAGTGGGAGATTCTCAAATCTATTATGATGATATTTATGAAATTTGCATAGTTGCCGACTAAGACACGCCCCGCCTTAGAGTGACTATTCATATTTGGGTGCAGAAGATAGTCTTCCTGCGATACGGGACTTCCCACCCCTATCAAAGCAGTGGGCTAAACACAATTCTTCATGTATCTTGGGAAAAGGAGGATGGTACAAGTGGAATCTTCAAACCTTGCGCCAGTGAGTCTTTTTTGTCCGAATTGTGGAAGAAAAATCATTGGTTTTAAGGGTGATGACGGTAGTTTGAGAATCAAGTGCGACACGTGCAAAGCCGTGATCTTCAGCAAACGTCACACCAGAAAGGAAATCAACTTAAAAGTTGTAGCAAGCAATTGACAATTTTATATTCGATTATACGGCACAGAAAGGTCCAACTGAAATAGTGTTCCTGATAAATCCTTTCTAAATACCATATAGTTAAGTGTTCGTGAAACACCTTCGGGTGTCAGAGCAAGGACGTAAACGCCTTGGCGAGCAGATAGTTCCAATTTTGAACTACTGTTTGTCAGGGCGTTTTTCTTTATCACCCCGACAAAAAATTAAAAAAGTTTTTTGAATGTCAAATAAACCTTGACATTTGATTGCGAGAATAGAGCCAACGAAGGCAAAGGAGGTGAGAAAGTGAAAGCATTAGAACGTCGGCAGGCGCTTTTAGAGTTGTTATGCGAAAGACGCTATGAAAAGATGGCGAATTTAGCGTTTGAATTCGGAGTGTCAAGACAAACCATACAAAACGACGTTTTGGAACTTTCACTTTCCTATCCAATCTATACTTCTGTAGGCAACAACGGCGGAGTTTATGTTCAAGAAGACTATTATCTTGGAAAAACATATCTCTCCGATGTGCAAGAAGAACTATTGAAACGGTTGTACTCAACTTGCAACGACGCAGATAAAAAAACTTTGCAATCGATAATCAAAAAATTCGGGAAACAAACAGGAGGCAAATAAGATGATGACACGTCAAGAAATTCAGGCAGATCTCAGAGAGATTCGTTACTACTACAGCATGAAAGAGATGTTCGACAAAAGCGCGGATACGGTCAAACCGTTGGCGATTATTGAGAAGGTGAACAGGTACAACAAGGCTATGGAAAACGCTCCGGCAAAGATGCTTGCTCTCTATCTTTCGTTGTACGTGTACAACAACTCGCAAGCTGTTATAGCCGAAGATTGGCGCCTTACAAGAGAGTCTATCAAAAACCAAAACAGACTGCTGCAAGAGTATCTGCAGAGTTCGTTATAAAAAAACACTGTGCTATCAAGGTTACGGGCAAAGGAGAAAAGTCAATGGAAGCAATATATTTCGATGATCTCGAGCCGATAGATTTCTTGCAGAATGCGGACAACGTGTATCGCACTGAAGAATATATCGTAAAGCAAAAACTCTCGCTTTCGCGCGACAAAAATTTGGAAGCTTATACCATAAGCACCGACACCTATTTTGCACGCACGAAGTTTAGAGACAGACTCTTCGACGAAGCCTTCTCAAGCAGAGTAAACGTCGATGGCAAAAGGGTAAAAGCAAGTGCTTACATCAGGTCGTACATAGACTGAGATTTTTGTAAAACTATCCATAACCGACACTTAAAGTGTTAATTGCGGACAACTAAACTGCCATTTTAGCAAATTTATGCTATATGGATACAATCGTGTGCAAGCCTATTCGGACAAACAAAATCGACATTTTCGTTTTGGACTTTTCGAGAGATAAAGGTGGCCACCTTCCAAACAAAGTCGCACGAAACGAGGTGTTTCATTGAGCCGATTGGTAAGCATCAAATTACAACTTAATATCTACATTTTTCACGCTGAGCCAACGGCATTACGGGCAACGAAAATCATTCTAAAGCTGCACCAACGGCTATACGGGTAAAGGAGATTTACAATGGCAGCAAAAGCTGAACGTAGATGGAGCGTGCCTTCCAAACGTGCGAAGAGTTACGCATCCGAAAGAAAGAACAAAGTCCATGAACATGGCCCCAAAGAAGGTAAACAGTTGACCGATTACGAAGCAGGTCTTCGCTCCGGCTATCTTCAGGCGCAAGGCGACCACGCAGGACTTTACAAGTACAAAAAGGCTCTTGGTGAAGGCAAGACCAAAGCCGAGGCAAAAGTGATTTCCCGTACCGTCGGGAAGAAGAAATAAGGAGGTGAAAAAGCATGGCTAATAACATTATGGTTGAACGCGAAACCTTTGAAAGCAATGGCAAAACCTATTTCGGTTATTTCATCAAAGGCGTAGTCCGAGGCAAAGATATTCGCATCCAAATCGTTCCGCCCAACAAAGATACCGACAAAGGCGGTTACAACGTTCTTGACGTCGTATTCGGAGATGCAATGCAAGCAGAACTCGTGGTGAAACCATTTGAAATGAAAGGCGCGGACGGAAACATTGTCAAGGGCAACACCTATGCTGTTCGTTCTTATGACGAAGACGGCGAAGTGTATGAATGTCCCGTAAAGCCCGCAAGGACTTCGGACAAGACCTTCCTAAATATGCTTTTGAGATAAAGCATAATTCCCGTAAAAGGCTACGGTTTGCCTAAGTGTGCCGTAGTTTTTTACATCAAATCTAAAAAAGGAGAAAAGATTATGTATCAAGAATTTAATCAACACAAACGCTCCGATACCATCAAATGGATTGTGGCGTTCTCACTCATTATCGTGCTTATGGCAGGTGTCGTCGCATCAATCTTGATTGCGGTAAGGGCTGACAAGGCAAACAAAAACCCTGCGTCCGTTGTTGAACTTGAAGATGGTTCTTTGGTTGTAAACGACAGCGTTGCCACTGCATACAATATGCCCGCAAAATTGTTGTTTGCCGCGTCTTCCACACCGCGCGAAGCAAACCCCGGCCACACGGTGTCTATAAGACTCACCGCAACAGTTACACCTGTCGAGGCAGAAAACAAAGCGGTAGATTGGTCTGTCGCATGGGTTGATCAAGAAACGAACAACGACAAAACCGTCACAGATTATGTCACCGTTACTCCCGATTCCGACGGCAGTGCAACCGCAACCGTGGTTTGCAAAAAAGCGTTTGATGGAGCGGAGATTGTCATCACCGTAAAGACGAGAGACGGCGGTTTCACGGCGCAATGCAAGGTTATCTACGTCGGCAATCCTTCCGAGATGGATATCATCGTAACAGGTGCGACAGTCAAACACGATGACGCATGGAACGTTGATATTGTTGAAGTGAAAAGCGGTCAGACATACTTGTTCGACATCAATTTTGACAACGATTTCGGTGTAGTCGGCAAAGGATTCACCCCAAACTATAAGATTTCAGGCGTTTCTTATGGCAAGCTTGTTCTTAAACGAGAGACTTTTGACTCAAACGGTACAATCACCGGAACAAGCGAGGTTGAGCAAGAAGTGTGCGTTGCAGACCTTTGGGACTCGGATCAATACATCTACACTTTCATGCAGGTTCAAAGCAGTTATGCGTTTTACAACAAGTTTTTGATTGAAAACGGCAAGTTGAAGGTGATAGCAGAAGACGTTTATTCGTCCACACAAGGTGCCTCTTATGGCCGTGGCGGTGGCGCAAGGTCAACGTTCTTGAGATACCAGGACAACAGGTTGCCTTACGTTCTTGTGACTGTTACCGAGCAAAACACCGGTCTTACCAAAACTCTTTGTGTTCGCACGACTTCGGGTGTTAACGGCGTTTCTCTTTCAAACGATACCCTTTACATATAAGGGGTGACGTATGAAGAAAAGCAACGCAGGTAGGATTGTATCCTACATACTCATCGTAATGGTTATTGTAGTGGCTATCGGCGTTTGCGCACATTTCACAGACGGTTTTGAAAGTGAATTTAAGACGTTTTATGCAACCGTAAACGGCAAGGATGTTATGAACTCGTCCGGCGGTTACGTTTTGACTCCGGAAAGCCCTATGTCGGTTGACGTCAAATACACCTTTGGGGCGTTTAACAAGGAAGAAACTAAAGACTTTTCTTATAAAATTGTTCCCAACAAAAATGCGGAAGGCAATTTGGAGTTTGTCGTTGACGGGGAAACGCACTATTTGTCGGACGAAACGAATTTGGCGGAAGGGTTTGTGGTCGAAAAGACCGAAAAGTCCTTAAAACTTATGCCAAAAGGCGGTTTGAGCGACATTTTGAAGGCATTGTATCCTGATTCGGAAATCAGCGATTGCACAGGAAAGGGCTACCCCGACTTGTTCACACTCGTATTGACGTCGTATGATGGGAAATCAAACGTAAATTTGCATTTTGGATTGTCCATTAGCGTAAGCGGAGTAACGCTCGACAAGGCGGTGATCGAGCTATGACGAAAATAATGAGAACGAGAGGGATCGCTTTTCTGCTCGCTTTCATTATGGTGTTCTGCACTGTGTACTTCACGGTGCAGACGCCCGTCATTGCTTATGCTCAGGAAAGCGAAACCTACTCGGGCGTTTTGGACGATTTGAAAAAGGACAAATCTTTTGACGCGGGCCATTATCCCGCGAGCGCAACCGATTATTCGTTGAAAATCATTCAACTCGCCGAGAGCGTTGACAAAGAACTGTTTGTGTACGTCTATCAGCCAAGTGGTAAGGACAAAAACTTGAGAGCGTCCTCAATCAATATCTCGAC
>ERZ780157.2596-NODE-2596-length-16561-cov-5.305344_pt1 | contig 16561 bp, 10 predicted proteins | sample MGYA00511169_ERZ780157 | MGnify/ENA primary metagenome ERZ780157 (study PRJEB29588, sample SAMEA1965149) | human gut metagenome | biome: human gut; feature: human-associated habitat; material: faeces | place: Denmark | collected 2008/2010 ... | reverse complement strand
AGTAAAATCTGGAACAACAGCAGGCAAGGCAATAATAACCGTAACAAGCGCAGCAACAGCGAATTACAACCCAAAATCAGCAACATACATAGCAACTGTAAACAATGGAACAATAACATTAAGTGCAACGCCATACACTGGCACATACGATGGAAAAGCACATAATGCAATAACAAGTGTAACAGTAAATCCAAGTGATGCAAAGATAGATTATTCAACAGATGGAACAAATTACAGCACAACGATGCCAACAATAACAAATACATCATCATTTACAGTAATGGTAAGAGCAAGCAAAGCAGGATATAAAACACAAAGTACAACACAGACTGTAAAAGTAAACAAGGCTGCTGGAACACTAACTTTATCAGCAACAAGTGGAACGTTAACATACCCAACAAGTACAACGTTTACAGCAAGTGGCAACAAAGGAACTCTAAGTGTAGCTTCATCAAATACAAACATTGCAACTGCAAGTATAAGTGGAAGTACAGTGACAGTAAAGCCGGGAACAACAGCAGGAAAGGCAACAATAACAGTAACGAGTGCAGCAACAACGAATTACAACCCAAAATCAGCAACATATACAGCAACAGTAAATAACGGAACGATATCACTAAGTGCAACACCATACACAGGAACATATGATGGAAAAGCACATAATGCGATAACAAGTGTAACAGTAAAGCCAAGTGATGCAAAAATAGATTATTCAACAGATGGAACAAATTACAGTACAATGATGCCAACAATAACGAATACTTCATCATTTACAGTAACAGTAAGAGCAAGCAAAGCAGGTTATAAAACACAAAGTACAACACAAACAGTAAAAGTAAACAAAGCAGCAGGAAAATTAACATTATCAGCAACAAGTGGAACAATAATGTATCCGTCGACTAGTACAACATTTACGGTAAGCGGAAATACTGGAACATTAAGTGTTGCATCATCAAATACAAATGTTGCAACAGCAAGTATAAGTGGAAATACGGTAATAGTAAAATCAGGAACGGTAGTAGGAACAGCAACGATAACAGTAAAGAGTGCAGCAAGTACAAACTATAATGAAAAAACAGCAACATATACAGTAACCATAAGTAATGGATATGTAAATGCAAATACAAAGAAAACTTATTCAGATGGAGATGTATGGCTACCGGAAGGGTTTAGATTTTCAAAAGATTCAGCATCAACAGTGAAAGGTGGAATAGTAATAGAAGATAAAGACCTAAACCAATTTGTATGGGTTCCAGTAGCAACACTAGCATATTATAAGAGAACATGGTATACTGGATATGGTTCATTTAGTTCGTATTCAGAAGCATTACCAGAAGATGAAAAAATAAGTGTAGAAAGATATAAAGGATTTTATATAGGCAGATATGAAGCAGGGGATAAAGAAAATACAGAAGCAAAAACATTAAGAAGTTCAAATGATGTAACAAAAACAGTAACAATAAAAGCAAATCAAGCCCCATATAATTATGTAAAAATAGCGCAAGCAATCTCTTTAGCTGAAGGTTTTGCAACAAAGCAAGGATATAAAGCCAAAACAAAATTAGTAAGTAGTTATGCATGGGATACAACAATAGCATTTATGCAAAACGTAAATAGTGATTATGGAAGTAGCTCAGAAGAAGGAAATTATACAGATACAAAATTTTCATATACAGACATAACAGGAGCAAGGCAAACAAAGGCAAAAAATTCAAATGTGTTAGTTCCAACAGGACAAACAACTCCAGCATGTAATATTTACGATATGGGAGGAAATGTTGGGGAGTGGACGACTGAGTCCTATTCGAAGACGAGCTATCCTTGCGCCCTACGAGGAGGCTATTATGACCGCAGTTTTGCGATTGACCCAGCTGGTTACCGCGTTGGCGCTTCTGTTACTGCCCACGATCGTTTCGGGTTCAGACTCACTTTATTTATGTAGACCTGAGCCCTGGATACTCGAACTTGAGCATAGCTAAAAGCAGAGTCCAAAGAGGTAAATTAGAAACAGGGATGCTTCACCCTAAACTGAGAAACAGAAACCCCAAGATTGTCTTGGTGTTTGGTAAAGCTTAAGCTAGGATAGTGTATTATATGGTGTGTAAATTTATTTACACATCATATTTTTTGCGCTCACGAAAGGAGTAAAGAATGAATAAATTAACATTATCAGAATGTAGTAAGAGGAGGTTAGACGAAACATACATAGTAGTGTATGCAATAAAAAATGAGATTAATATAAAGAAGGGAGATTACATCGAAAAGAGCGATATTTACACTTTAATAGGAATAGACATAAAAGGTTACAGGCAATTTTTAAACGTATATCAAGACAGAGTAATAATAGATTTTGGTTAGATTGTTTTGAATCATTGAAAAGTCGAGGCTTAAAGAATATTTTGTTCTTATCAGTAGATGATAATAGAAATATGAAAAGGACTGCCAAAATAGCATTTCCAGATATCATATTTGTAGATTCATTAACAGATTTAGTACCAAAGTTTTATAAATATAGTCCAGAAAGAGATTCAAAGAAATTAGCAAGTAAATTACATTTATTATACACACAGAAAACGTTAACAGAATACAAAGAAGAAATGAAGAAATTCAGCGAAATATATAACAATGTAATACAGCAAAAATTAATATCAAAATATTTATGCAATATGGAAAACATATATAATATAGTCAAAATATAAGATTTTTATTATTTAAGCATTCCGCAAACATGGAGTTTTATGATAGAATAAGATTATCGTTTAATAGCAATAACAATTACATAACCAAATTTGAAGAGATATATGACAAATTAGGCACAATAGACAATTATTTTGGATTTATATCATTCGAGAAAAGAGAATGGTTATGGATCTTAAATGATATAATCCAATTATATCCAAAAATAGACTTTATATAAAGGAAAGAGAAAATGAGCAATAAAAAAGAAGAAAAAAAGAGCATAAATGATATGATAATAGAAGAAGCAGTAAAACAATTTAAGGAAGGAAAAGTACAGAATAGTTTAGATGTAGAGAATTATTTAGACGGTTTATTACAACCATTAATGCAAAAGCTTTTAGATGCAGAATTAGACAATCATTTAGAATATTCGAAGTATGAACATACAAAAAATGAAAAAAAGAATTTCAGAAATGGTTATTGTAAGACGAAAAAAGTAAAAACAAAATATGGCAACATTTTAGTAAAAATACCAAGAGATAGAAATTCCACATTTGAGCCCAGGATAATAGAAAAAGGACAAACAAGATTAACAGATTTCGAGGAAAAATGCATAGCATTATATGCCAAAGGAGTAAGCTTACGAGATATAGAACAAACATTAAAAGATATTTATGGAGTAAAAATCAACAAAGACGAAATATCAAGGCTTATATCCACAGTATCAGAAGATGTAGAAACATGGAAAAAGCGTAAATTAAAGCCAATGTATGTATTTACATATGCCGATTGCTTATACGTACCAATAAAAGATGATATAACGACTTCAAAGAAAGCAGTGTATGTCATAATAGGAGTAGATGTAGATGGATACAAAGAAATACTTGGTATGTGGATAGACAAAAGTGAATCTAGCAGTTTTTGGAGCAACGTATTTGAAGATTTAAAAGAACGTGGAGTTGAAGATATCTTGTATATGTCTAGTGATGGTGTAGCAGGCTTTAAAGGCTCATTAGCGAGAATTTTTCCAAAGACACAGAGTCAAAGATGTGTAGTACATTTAACAAGAAATATTTATGGCTTATGTCCCAAAAAAGAAGCAAAAGAAATAATCGGAAATTTTAAGAAAATATATAAAAGTAGCAATATAGACGAGGAAAAGATACAGCTTGAATTTTTCCAAAAAGAATACGGCGAAAAGCAGAAAAGAGTAGTAAAAAAAGTGGAAGAATTTATGGTTTATTTAGAGCCATTATTTGAGTTGCCCGCAAAAATATGAAAATGTATATATACCACAAATGCAATAGAATCAGTAAATTCAGCTTTAAGAAAGGCTACCAAAGGAAAAGGAGCATTTCCAAGTGAAAGCTCTGTTTATAAGGTAATGTTTTTAAGAATACGAGAACTTAGTGAAAAATGGAAAAAGCCAATGCAAAATTGGGAAACAATAAGAAAACAACTAATATCTCTATTTGGAGATAGACATCTAAATTATGTAAATTTATAAAAATAAAAAAGAGCACATTGAAAATTGAATATAAAAATTAGTAGTACAATTTCTGCACTACTAATAAAAATTATTAAAAAAATTTACACACTAATCTTGACAAGGCCAACCGGCAAGTAGTACTACTTATTATTTATGTTTGGTTAGAATATTTTAATCGAAAAATAGGCGGTGTAATACTGTCTATTTTTTTACGAATGAATTTCTTTTGGATAGAAGTTGACTAATAATTAATACATAAAATTTTAAATGGGGATTATCAATTTTTTAACCTTTTTCATTGCTAAATCTCCTAAAATATGATATAGTTTGCAATGAAAAATAACAACAAAATAAGAAACAAAAGGAGAACATAATGTTATTAGCACTTTCTGGTATTACTGGAGTGGGAAAAAGTTTTTATGCAGAAGAAATTGCAAAAAAGCTTGATTTCAAAAAGGTACATACTATAAGAACAAGAACTATGAGAATAGGTGAACAAAACGGAAAAACTGGACTTTTTATGACTCATGAAGAGTTACAAAAACTCAAAGATGATGGAAAAATTGCTTACGATTTTGATGTGTTTGGTGGTACATATGCATATAAAAAGGATGAAATTTTATCTAATGAAAATTATGTATTTGAAATGTATTATACTACTATTCAAGACTGGAAAAGAATAAGACCAGATATTGTTACTGTTTATATATTGCCAAATGATATAAATGTGGCATTAGAACAAGTAAAGAAAAGAAATTTAACACCAGAGAAAGAAAACGAGAGAATTAAAGAGACAGAAGAACAATATAAAAATTTTATAAGTGATAAGAAATTACAAGATATGTTTGATTACATAATATATAATAATTATGATGAAAAATCAGAAGATGAACTTATTAAATTGATTGCAAGCAAAATAAAATCAGATAAATACTAAAAATGAAAGGATTAATATGGATATATTTTTTAAAAGTGATGAAAATTTTGACAAAATAATTGTAGACACCCTAAAAGGGAAAAAGATAGTAAAAGCAAACCAGATTACAACTGGCTGGACTAACATAGTATATGAGGTTGAAACTGATGATGGAAACTATTTCTTTAGATTTCCACGTGATGAATTCTGGTCTAGAACTATTGTAAAGGACTGTGAATTTGCAGGTTACATATACAATAAAACAGATTTTAATACTAGTAAGCTAGAACTAAAATATTATAATGGTAAACCATTTAGTGTACATAAAAAAATAAAAGGCACTCCACTTGCTAAGAAGATGGATTCACTTAGTGATAAAGAAGTTGAGAATGTTGGAAATGAAATTGCAAAATTTATGTATGAATTGCATAACTTAGATTTTAATAAAGACGAAGTATTTAATACAAGAAATATTGGCTTGAAACTACCAGATTTTCTAGACGAACTTTTAAGTTTGCATTTGAGTGAAGATGATATAAAATTCTGGAAAGAGAGTAAAATAGATAATAGTTGCAATAACTTGGTTCATGGTGATTTGAACCCAAGCAATGTATTGTTAGATGATAATAATAATGTTGCGGCTATTATAGATTTTGGATTTGGTGGTTTTGGAGATAAATATGATGATATTTCTAGAATAATTGGAAGATGCCCAGAAAAGTTTAAAAATGGCATTGTAAAGAGTTATGAGTCATACTCAAAAGCACCAGTAAACATGGAGATTTTAAATGATAAAATTGATAAGTGGAACAATATAGATAAAGGATATATAAATTATATGAGAAGTATAGGAATATACGAATAGTTTTGGAGGTATAATTTTTGGATAGTAATAGATTATTAATAATAGATGGAAACAGCATTATGAATAGGGCTTTTTATGGAATAATGAGCTCTAAATCTTTGATGTCTGCTGATGGTAAATATACGAATGCTGTATATGGATTTTTATCAATTTTATTTAAAGATTTAGAGGATTTAAAACCAGATTATATTGCAGTTGCCTTTGATTTGAAGGCTCCAACTCACAGACACAAGATGTATAAGGAATACAAAGGTACTCGTCATGCGATGCCACAAGAACTTGCTGAACAAATGCCTGTTATTAAAGAAGTCTTAAAAGCAATGAATATAGCAATAATCGAAAAAGAGGGCTATGAGGCAGATGACGTTATAGGAACTATTTCTAAGCAAGCATCTGATGCTGGACATTATGTTACTATTCTTTCTGGAGATAGAGATAACTTTCAACTTGCAAGTGATAAAGTTACAATTCGTATTCCTCGTACTAAAATGGGCAAGACCGAGACAGAGGATTATGATGATTCTAAGATAATAGAAGAATATGGAGTTAAACCAGTTCAGCTAATTCAAGTAAAAGGCTTGATGGGAGATACATCTGATAATATTCCAGGAGTTCCAGGAGTAGGAGAAAAGACTGCTCTAAAATTAATTAAAGAATATGAAAATATAGATAATTTGTATGAAAAATTGGAGGCTGGACAAGCAGATGATATCAAAGGAGCATTAAAAACTAAACTTGAAAATAACAAGGATTTAGCAATGCTATCTAGGACTCTTGGAACTATTCTAAGGGATGCGCCACTCGGAGTTAATATAGACGATTTAAGGACTAAGGAGTGGGATAAAGAAGCAGTAACAAATAAATTTAAAGAGCTTCAATTTAATCGATTTATAGAAAGATTTGATTTGAATGGACTTGGTACACCCAAGAAAGAAGCTAAGATTGAAGATTTATTTACATTAGTAGAGTTAGACAAAAATACTTTAAAAGACGAGATTTCAAAGATTAATGATAAATTTATTTATTATATCGAAAAAGAAAAGATTGAAGATGAAAGTGCAATTATAAAAGAAACTTTTAAATCATTATATTTTTATAAAGATAAGAAGGTACTTTATGTAAAAGACTTTGAGTTAACTCCTGAAATTATTAATATCTTTGCAGACGAAAAAATAGACAAAATAAGCTATAGAACTAAACCAGACTATATTATTTTTAAAGAGCATGACTGTGAATATAATAACATAAAATATGATGCAGAGATTGCCGGATATAATTTAAACCCAACAGATAAAAACAATATCGAAGAAATGTCTAAAAAGTATTTAGAATTAGATATGGATGAATATTTAGAAAATGAATTTAATGGTACAGATGAGAAGAAGAGTGACCAGATGAATTTATTTGATAATTTGGAACAAAAAGATGATAAAGTTGACGAAAGAAGCAAATATCAGAGTGCTTTAATTTGTTATGCAATAGCAAATTTAGAAGAAGTTACAACGAAAAAGCTAGAAGAAGCAGGTTCATTAAGCTTATTTAATAATATCGAAATGCCACTAGTACCAGTATTGGCACAAATGCAATTTAATGGAATGCTGGTAGATGAAAGTGAATTAAAGGATTTTGGAGATACATTAAAAGGTCAAGTAGAAACATTATCACACGAAATATGCGATTTAGCAGGAGAAGAATTTAATGTAAATTCTCATCAACAATTAGGGAAAATATTATTTGAAAAATTACAATTACCATTTTACAAAAAGACAAAAAATGGCTATACAACAGATGTTGAAGTGTTAGAAAAGTTAAAAGGTCAACATCCTATTATAGAAAAAATATTGGAATACAGAACACTTGCTAAATTAAATTCTACTTATGTTGAGGGGTTAATTCCTTATATAAACCCTAAAACTAAGAGAATACACTCGAGTTTCCATCAAATAATTACTGCAACAGGAAGAATAAGCAGTACAGAGCCAAATTTACAAAACATTCCTACCAGAGCAGAACTAGGAAAGCAAATAAGAAAAGCTTTTAAACCTGCAGAAGGAAATATTTATATAGATGCAGATTATTCTCAAGTAGAATTAAGAGTGCTTGCACATATTTCACAAGATGAAAATATGATACACGCATTTAATCATGGAGAAGATATTCATAAGCAGGCTGCATCAAAGGTTTTGGGAATTCCAATTGAAGAAGTTACAAAGGAGCAAAGGTCATCTGCAAAGGCCGTAAACTTTGGAATAGTATATGGAATAAGTGATTTTGGACTTGCAAATCAGTTAGGAGTGAGCAACAAACAAGCTAAAGAATACATTAATCAGTACCTTGAAAAATATCAAGGAATAAAACATTTCATGGATGATATAGTAGAAAGTGCAAAGGCAAAGGGATATGTAGAAACTCTTTTTGGAAGAAGAAGATACATTCCAGAAATAAAATCTTCAAATTATATGGTAAGACAATTTGGAAGTCGTGTTGCTATGAATACTCCAATACAGGGAACAGCAGCAGATATTATGAAAATTGCTATGATAAATGTAAATAAAACATTGAAAGAAAAGCATATTAATGGTAAAATTGTACTGCAAATACATGACGAATTGTTATTAGAAGTTAGCAAAGAAGATAAACAACAGGCAAAAGAAATTCTAAAACAATGCATGGAAAATGCAATGAAATTATCGGTTCCACTAGAAGTTGAAATATCTGAGGGTGAGGACTGGTATGAAGTAAAATAAACAAAGGAGAGTAGATGTAATTTGAAAAAACAATATAAGGTTATAGTGGGTGTTCTAATTGGTATTATACTACTTATAACTATTATAAAAGTATTTAACATAAAGCAAATTATATTACAAAAAATATATCCTAAAAAGTACTCAGAATATGTAGAAAAATATGCACAAGAATTTAACGTGGATCCATTATTGATTTTTTCTATGATAAAAGCCGAAAGTAATTTTAAAGAAAAGGCTAAATCATCGAGCGGAGCTAAGGGATTAATGCAGTTAATGGAGGCCACGGCAAACGAAATTGCTGATAAAATAGATGAACCGTTGGTTGAAGAAGAAAGCTTATTAGAGCCAGAAAAAAATATAATGATTGGCACAAAATACTATTCGGAATTATTAAAAAATTTTGACGGAAATATGTTACTTGCAATCACGGCATATAATGCTGGAATGGGAAACGTAAATCAATGGATTAGAGATGGAATAATAAAAGCTGATGGGAGTGACATAGAGAACATTCCATATAAAGAAACAAATATGTATGTTAGGAAGATTATTAATAATTATAGAATGTACCAGACTATTTACGTTGAAAAATAATTGTGTTGAAAAATAATTACAATAATGCGAAAAGATTGGAAAAGAATTAAATTTTAACAAGGAAAATGAATTCAAAAGGTAAGGGCGCATACTTATTGTATGTAACCGCGTTTTGAATGAAAGTTGACGAAGTTTAAAATTGTAATTATGTGCCAATCTAAGGAGGAAATAACTTATGAAGAAAAAACAAATTACCATAAGTGTATATCAAATTTTCATAGCATTGATGGTAATAATTGCAATAATAGTAACTGTTTCGATTGTTAAGAAACATGTACCAAAAACAAATAGAATTGCGACTGGAAAGGCCAGTGACTTTAATGGTAGTGGAACGAGTGATGATCCATATAAAATAGAGAACATAGAGGACTTATTAAAATTATCAGAAAATGTAAATAGCGGAATTACATATAGCAACCAGTATTTTGAACTTACAAATAAGCTAGATTTTCAAAGTGATGAGTCATATAAAAATCCAAAAGCTAAGTATGATGACGTAAATAAAGATGGCAAAGTTGAAGATATAAAAACAGAGCTGACTACTGCAAACGGTTTTTTGCCGATTGGAGACTCAGAACATGCCTTTGAGGGAATATTTAATGGAAATGATAAAACAATAAAAAATTATTCTGTAAATATAGCTCAAGGTGCAACAAATAATGTATTAGTTGGAATATTTGGTAATAATAAAGGTAGAATAATAAATTTAAAAGTGACAGCAACAATTTCTGTGGACGAAAACATTGAAAATACAAAAGTATTAATTGGAACTATATCAGCAAAAAATTCTGGGATAATTCAGACTTGCAAAACGGAGGGAACAATAACAGCAAGTATTAACGCAGAGAGTTCAAACATAGAAGTTGCTGGAATTTGCACAGAAAATAGCGGAAAAATAATTGATACAGCAAATAGCATTGCAATTATATCAAATCAATTAAAAGCTGGAATAGTTGCTTTAAATTATGTTGAAAATAATACAGAAAATAGTGGTGAAATTACAAACTGTACAAATGAAGGTAAGATTGAAGAACAAACAGGATCAAAATATTATACGGCTGGTATTGTTGCAGATAACCAAAATGGAAACATTACAAGTTGCACCAATAACGGAAAGATTGATGGAAAAATTGTTGGTGGAATAGTAGGAAAATCAACGGGATACATAGTTGCTTGTCAGAATACTGCAGAAATAAGTAACTTAAAAGAAAATTCAAATGATGAAGAATTTGCAGGCGGAATTGTTGCAATATTAGAAACAGCTACAATAGAAAATTCTAAAAATACTGGAAATGTAATTGGAAGTACTAATATTGGAGGAATAGCAGGAGAAAGTAAAGGAACAATTACACAATGCCGAAATGATGGACAAGTATCTAAAGTTGCAGGAGTTATATGCAAAACTGTAAATTTAGGTGGATTAGTCGGAAAAAATGGTGAAGCAGCTAGATTATCAAATTCAAAAAATTATGGAAATGTAAATTCCGAAACAGATACTTTGGTTAATCTAGGAGGAATTTGCGGAATTTTGTATAATAATAGTATAGTAGAACTTTGTGAAAATAATGGAGCTATAAGTGGTTCTGGAAAAGAAATTATACCAAATGAAGATACAAACACTAACTGTGCATCTTGTACAAGCAATAATGGTGGAAGTGCTTCAACAGACGACTTTGGACAATTAAACATTGGAATCATTTATGGAAAATATCAAGAAATATAAATTATTAAAGAAGGGAAGATGATATTTATGGCTATATTAGTTACAGGAGGTGCTGGCTTTATTGGAAGCCACACAGCAGTTGAGTTATTAAATTCAGGAAAGGATATTGTTATAGTAGATAATTTTTCTAACAGTAAGCCAAAGGCTTTAGAAGCTATTAAGAAAATTACTGGAAAAGATTTTAAATTTTATGAAATAAATTATTTGGATAGAGAAAAGTTAGAAAAGGTATTCGAAGAAAATGATATTGAGGCAGTTCTAAACTTTGCAGGTTATAAATCTGTTGGAGAGTCTGTTAGAAAGCCATTAGAATATTATGATAACAACATTTCTGGATGTCTTGTATTATTAGAAACAATGCAAAAATATGGAGTAAAGAAATTCGTATTCAGCTCATCTGCAACAGTATATGGAGAGCCAGAAAGAATTCCGCTAACAGAAGATTGTAAAACTGGTGGAACAACAAATCCATATGGAACATCAAAATTATTCATAGAGCAAATACTTAAAGATTTATATGCATCAGATAATTCATGGGATATTTGTATATTAAGATATTTCAATCCAGTAGGAGCTCATGAAAGCGGATTGATTGGAGAAGAACCACAGGGAATACCAAACAATTTAATGCCATATGTAGTAAGAGTTGCATCAGGAGAATTAAAAGAATTATCTGTATTTGGAAATGATTATGATACTCCAGATGGAACAGGTGTTAGAGACTATATTCATGTTGTAGATTTAGCAAAAGGACATTTAGCAGCACTAAATAAACTAGATAAAGAAGGAAAAGGCTTATATATTTATAATCTTGGAACAGGAACTGGATACAGTGTTTTAGATATGGTGAAATCTTTCGAAGAAATTACTGGAAATAAAGTTCCATATAAAATAACACAAAGAAGACCAGGGGATATTGCAACATGTTATTCAGACACTAAAAAGGCAAAAGAAGAACTTGGTTGGGAAGCAGAAAAAGGAATAAAAGAAATGTGTGAAGATTCTTGGAACTTCATACAGAAGAATAAGTAATATGTAAGAAAAACATATTAAAGAGGTAATAATCTACTTAAGAAAAAAGTACGGGTTCTAAAACGCACAAATAAATCAAGTATTAAAGGAGTAATGTATATGCATAGTCAAATGCTTACATCTAGGTTTGGAGCAGAATTAATAAGCTACAAGCTAGATGGCATAGAAAAAATACACCAAGGACAAGATTGCATAGATGAGAATGGGAGAGTTTACTGGAAACGTCATTTTCCAGTACTATTTCCAATAGTGGGAAAGTTAAAACAAAACAAGACAATTATAAATGGCAGGACATATGAAATGGGACAACATGGATTTGCTAGAGACATGGAGTTTGAACCTGTTACAAAATTGGATAATTTTCACTCATATGTTTTAAAAAGTAATCCTAGCACTTTTGTAAAATATCCATTCGATTTTTCTTTATATGTAACATATAGAACCGATGAAAACAAACTTACAACAATGTATAAAGTTGTAAATGAAGGCGATAACAATATGACATTTGGAATAGGCGGACATCCGGCTTTCAAAATAGATCAACGAGATTTATACAGTGATGAATATTATTTAGAATTTGAGGAAGATGAGAATAAAATACATTTCTTATATCTAGTTGATGGTTTGATTGGAACAGAATATGCCAGAAATATAATGCAAGATTTAAGAAGAATACCAATAAATCAAGATTCTTTCAAGAATGATGCTATAATAATGAAAGGTTTGACTTCTCATAGAGTGAGCCTAAAAAAGAAGACTGGAAACAAAACATTGTTAACAATGGACTTTGAAGGATTTCCATATTTAGCTGTATGGTCAAAACCAGGTGCACCATTTATTTGCCTAGAACCATGGTACACAACAGCAGATGCAATAAAATCGACTGGTGTATTTACGCAAAAGACAGACATGTTAACATTAGCACCAAGAAAAGAGTTTGAATGTAAATATACTGTTGAATTCTTTAACTAGTAGTTGAAAAATAGCTGAGAAGAACTATAAGAAAGGGATTTTATCAAAATGGCCAAAATTATATTTATAATTATTGAATTAATTGTTCTTGGAATTTCTGTAATAATGATATATGATGCTAGAAAGATAGCAACAAAAACATTTAGCTCAAATGAGACAAACGAAACAACGAAAGTATTGAAAATAGTTGGCTTTATTGCTCTAATAATAAGCTTACTAATGATATATATTACGAAAATAAAAATGTAAAATAAAATGTGGAACAAAATTAGCAAAAAAAGCTAGAAATGTTTCACATTTTTAAGGAGGAATATCATGGAAGAAAAAATCGAAATTACGAAGGAAAAGATGAAAAGAAAATAAAAAAATCTATAAAGGAAAAGTGTTATATTAATATATAAGGAAACTAATAAAATCAATGGAATTTATTTAATTCTATTGATTTTTCTGTATAAAATATGTTATTATAGTAACATAATAATTAAAAGCAAAGAACAAGAGGAGTAAGTTTGGAACATCTATCCAGAGAAAAGGAGAAAAATGCTGAGATCTTCTTATAGAAAGTTAAACTGAATGTAGCTTGGGAGCTGATATATAGAAATAATAGTAAATATATCCGTGTAGTTTACGTTACAAAACAAATGAGATGTATATTTTATAGAAAGTATACAAATAAGGTGGTACCGCGAGAAATATTCTTGCCCTTAACTAAATTTAAGTTAAGTGGCGAGTTTTTGTTTTATATGAAAAATGCTACTGTAACTAAAAAACAAAATATTTAAAGAAGGGATGATGTTTTATGAGTAAACACGAACTAGAAGGAAAATTTAATCCAAAAGATTTTGAAGATGAAATTTATGAGAATTGGGAGAAGAAGGGATATTTTAAACCTAGCAATGATAAGTCTAAAAAGCCATATACAATAGTAATTCCACCACCAAACATTACTGGTAGATTACACATGGGACATGCTTTAGATGAGACATTGCAAGATATATTAATTAGATATAAGAGAATGGCTGGATTTAATGCTCTTTGGGTTCCAGGAACAGACCATGCTTCTATTGCAACAGAGGCTAAGATTGTTGCTAAATTAAAAGAAGAAGGAATTACTAAGGAAGACTTAGGCAGAGAAGAATTCTTAAAAAGAGCTTGGGACTGGAAAAAGGAGTACGGTGGAATAATCACAAAGCAAATTAGAAAACTTGGAAGTTCTTGCGATTGGTCAAGAGAAAGATTTACTCTAGACGAAGGGCTTTCTAATGCTGTTCAAACTGTATTTATTAATTTGTATAATAAAGGACTAATATACAGAGGCGAAAGAATGATAAACTGGTGCCCAACTTGCCATACATCAATTTCAGATTCAGAAGTTGAATATGAGCAAGAACCTACACATTTGTGGCATATTAAATATCCAATAAAGGGTGAAGAAGGAAAATATTTAATAGTTGCTACAACAAGACCAGAAACAATGCTTGGAGATACTGGTGTTGCAGTAAATCCAAATGATGAAAGATATAAGGCTTACATTGGAAAGACAGTTGTGCTTCCAATAGTAGGAAGAGAAATCCCAATAATTCCGGCAGATTTCGTTGAGACGGAGTTTGGAACAGGTGCGGTAAAACTTACTCCTGCACATGACGTAAACGATTATCAAGCAGGATTAGATAATAATTTAGAAATGATAAAAGTATTTGATGAAAATGGAATAATGAATGACATAGTTCCTGAATTTGCAGGATTAGACATATATGAAGCAAGAAAACGTATTGTGGAAAAATTGAAAGAGATTGGAGCTTTGATAAAAATAGAAGACTACACACATGATGTAGGAAAATGCTATAGATGCCATCAAACAATAGAACCAATGATTTCAAAACAATGGTTTGTAAGAATGGAACCACTTGCAAAACCAGCAATAGAAGCAGTAAAAAGCGGAAAAACAAAATTTATACCAGAAAGATTCGATAAAACATATTTCAATTGGTTAGAAAACATCAAAGATTGGTGTATATCAAGACAATTATGGTGGGGACATAGAATACCTGCATATTACTGCGATGATTGTGGTGAAATAATGGTTGGAAAAGAAATGCCAGAAAAATGCGATAAATGTGGAAGCACACACTTGCATCAAGATGAAGACACACTAGATACATGGTTTAGTTCTGCATTATGGCCATTCTCAACACTTGGCTGGCCAGAACAAACAGAAGATTTCAAATACTTCTACCCAACTTCTACATTAGTAACAGGATATGACATAATATTCTTCTGGGTAATAAGAATGATGTTCTCAGGAATAGAACACACAGGAGAAGTTCCATTTAAAGATGTATTAATACATGGAATTGTAAGAGATGCTCAAGGCAGAAAAATGTCTAAGAGCTTGGGAAACGGAATAGACCCACTAGAAATAATAGACAAATATGGAACAGACGCATTACGTCTATCATTAATAATGGGAATAACACCAGGAAATGACATAAGATACATGCCAGAAAAACTAGAATCAGCTTCAAACTTTGCAAATAAACTATGGAACGCATCAAAATTCGTTCTAATGAACGAACAATTTGGGGACGGAGAAGAAAATGTACAATCATCAATAATGGACATAGACGTTTCAAAACTAGAATATGAAGATAAGTGGATTTTATCTAAATTAAATACTTTAATTAAAGAAGCAACTGCAAATTTAGACAATTTCGACATGGGAGTATATGCTCAAAAAATATACGATTTCACATGGAATGAGTTCTGCGATTGGTATATTGAAATCGTAAAATCTCGTCTATACAACAAAGAAAATACAGACGAAAAAGCAGTAGAATCAAGAATAACAGCTCAAAAAGTTCTAAACAAGGTATTGGGAGACATATTAAAATTATTACACCCAATCATGCCATTCATAACAGAAAAAATATATGATGAGCTATATACAAACGATGAAAGCATAATGATTTCTGCTTGGCCAACATATTGCGAAGAATATGAGTTTGAGAAGGAAGAATATCATCTAGAAGAAATCAAAAAAATAATAATTCAAATTAGAAATACAAGAACAAACATGAATGTTCATCCATCTAAGAAATCTGAATTAATTTTTGTAATAGATGATGATGAATACAAGACATTAATAGAAAATTCTAAATCATGGATTGAAAAACTTGGATTTGCTTCTAAGATTGAGATAGAAAAAGATGAAACAAACATACCAAAACATGTTGTAACATTGCTTGCAGACGGAATAAAAGCATTCATTCCGTCAGAAGAATTAGTTGATTTAGCTGAGGAAAGGGCAAAGCTAGAGGCTGAAAAAACAAGACTTGAAGCAGAGGTTGCAAGAAGTACAAAAATGCTTTCAAATCCTGGATTTATAAACAAGGCTCCAGAGGCTAAGGTTCAAGAGGAAAAAGAAAAAATGCAAAAATACAAAGAAATGCTAGAAGACACAATAAAGAGGTTAGAGCAAATATAACAATATATTATCAATTAAATTTTTAAAAAATTAATTAAATAATTGTATAAAAAAATAGAT
>ERZ780157.2594-NODE-2594-length-16571-cov-27.465185_pt1 | contig 16571 bp, 15 predicted proteins | sample MGYA00511169_ERZ780157 | MGnify/ENA primary metagenome ERZ780157 (study PRJEB29588, sample SAMEA1965149) | human gut metagenome | biome: human gut; feature: human-associated habitat; material: faeces | place: Denmark | collected 2008/2010 ... | reverse complement strand
AGAAAAATGACAAAGCGGCAGGCACAAGGCGCACGCAGTGCTTCTTTACGCACTACCAACCAGCGGCAAACTGATCGCTCACCGCGTCGGTGTGACAAATTCAGCTTCGTTCTGAGCCCATAAAAGCTCTGGACATATCTTGAGTAAGCTGCGTCTGCCGAACCGGCGCCAGCGGCCTTTGCGGCTGTAAAATACCGCTTTTTTCCAATAAAAGCCGCCGGTCAGCCCGAGAAATTTTCTTCTGCGTTCTCTCTCCGGCTGAAGTATTTTCAGACACAGCCTGTTGTTGAGATACCTCACCACCTTGGGAAGCGCGATAAACATCCCGGCCGCCTAACGCAACGTCAATTCCGACGCTGACTGCCGTACCCACGCCGGGAACACATGCCGCCGCACCGGAAGCCACTTCGCCCAGCGCCCCGGCATAATCCCCCTGTTTAATCCTGTCCCAGGCAAAGTAACAGCCGACGCCCAAACCGACAAGCGGAATCTTTTTCAACAAAGATTTTCCTGTCGCCTTGGCAACAGCTTTTCCGGCAGTTTTCCCGGCCGCTTTGCCCGTTGTTTTAGCTAGCGTCTTTTCAGTCGTTTTGGCCGCAGCTTTCTCACCGGCTTTTTGCTGAGCTGATTTTCCAAAGCGCTTTTTAATCTTTTCCTTCATGCGCTTAAAAAAATTTTTTTTCTTCCCGCGACGCATATTATCGCCCAAATCCTGCTCTTCCGCCGCCTCATCACGTTTTTTTCCATCCGCGGATTTATCTTTGTCTTTACCTTTGGCATTCTGCGCCAAAACGCGTGACACGCGGTTTCTGGCCTGAGCAAGAATAAACTCCTGAACCTCCGCAGGCTTTCCTTCCAGAATCTTCTTGCAGGCATCTTCAAAACGGGGATTTTTCATAACATCGTCAACGGAAACTTTCCGGTTATTTTCCTTCCGAACGTCGGCAATTTTCAAAATATCCGCAGCCGGCAGAAAAACATTGAGAAAAAGCTCCGCCTGAAACTTATTCTCCACCGAAATTCCGTCGTTTTTCGCCAATTCTTTTTCCGTTCCGCTTTCTGCCATAACAGTCACTCACATCTGCTTCCGTTTATTTTAATATAGCACACCAAAACAGACATGGCAAAGAATTTCAGCATCCTGAAATCACCACCCGCGATCACAGCCCCGCGCACTGTCGGCAAACAAATCCTCAAAGTTCAGATTACCGTTGCCGTACATCCGCGGCCGCCCCAAGTCATAAACCGGCTCCGCAAAGGTCAGAACAAAAGCGTCCGCCTTGTCGGGAGAACGCCCCAGCGCCTCACGGACAACGTCTTTCTTCTCCAGCTTCAACCGCCCGTATTCATCATCTCCCAGCTTCACGGCAAACAGCTCGTTGACAAATTCCTCATCATCGGGAATCTGCACCGGCAGCTCACCGTTAAACCAGTTGCAGGCCTCGCCGTACATTTCCGCGCGCTTGTTGAAATAGCGGTCGGATTTAATCGCCTTGCCGCCAAAATTCACGCCCCGCACAATTTCCGCCAGCCCACGCGCCATCAGAATATCATAAACCCCCGCGCCGGAATTGCCGAGGTCAAGAAACACCCGTGCCGGCTGTTCCTCTCGAATAACCGCCGTCAACCGGTCGGCTACCTCCACCGTATCATAACCGCACATTTCCTGAAACTTGACACACCAGCGCCCGCGACGGAAGCAAAACACCGTCCGGTCGCAGCCTTTGCGCGCAATATCCACGCCGATAACCAGCGGCGACGTGCTGCCGTCCATTTTCGGTTTTGCCGCTTCCCTGACTTTTGCATAATTAAACAATTTATTGTCCTCCTCATCCAATGCTTCAAAAGAACAGTAAAACTCTTGCTGAATTTTACTTTCGCTCATCCCCGCGCGCCGTTCTTCCTCAACCGCCGCCAAAGGAATGGCTCCGGTGTCTTCCACCGTCAGCTTTTGCACAAACCATCCGGCGGACAAAGCGGTATTATACAAACGGTAACCATGGTTTTTGCCGCGCGGTGTATAAATAAACAAAGCCCAGCCGCCGTTTTCCGCCAGAATGGGGCGCAGATAATCCCAGGCTTCCGGGTCGGCCAGAGAATATTCCGAAAACACCACGCCGACGGGATTGGCGCCGACCAGCGTGTTATAATTGTCAGACCCCACACATTGCCAGATACTGCCGTTCCACAGTTCAATCTTCATTTCTGCAGAACTGACCGACTTTCTGAGCGGCAGCGGAAAAACCTGGTCAATAACCCGCCGCCCCTGCTTATCAATCGCATCCCACACCACCTTGCGCGCCTGTGTGTTAAGCGGCAGCATATGCCAGTAAACGCCGACCCGCTGCAACATAGCCTTAACCGTCCAGTTCAGGGACAAACTGTCCTTTCCGGCACGGCGGTGCCAAATCGCCACAGCGCGCTTAACGCCGCTGTTCAGCGCTTTCCATAACGGCCGCTGATAATCGCGCGGATTCCAGCCGTTAGGAATCAAAATTTCCGAATTCTTCTTCATGACCGTCATCATTCTCCCAATCATATTTTTTAATTGTTATCTTCACACCGCCGTTTTCATCGCTTTTGTCAGTCAAACCGGCCAGCTTGGCCATCGCCATAACCGCGGAAACAGCTGCCGACGGCTTGCCTGTTTCCAGCGAAACATCAACAATCTCCTGCAGTTTGGCCATAGTTTTCTCCAGCGACAACACCGCCTTGTCCCGAACAGTTGCCGCCCTGTCCGGTGCTTCTCCGCCGCTGCCCGTTTCCAAACCGGATAATCCCGCTTCCGCCATCTGCCGCTGCTGCTCCTTAAACTTTGCAATCTGTGCCGCCACCTGTTCATCCCGCAGCAAACGCGCACCCTGAACTTCCGCCGTCTGCGGACTGTATCCGGCCTTTAAAGCCGCCTCCCGTGCATTTTCACATTTTGCAAAAGCCCGGGCAAAAGCATATCCCCGACCATTTAATGCCATTTTTTAATCACCTCCTTAAATTTAAACAAAAAAAGCGGCTGATAAACAACCGCCTCAACTCAAACATAAACATCACCAATCTCAGCCAAACAGCATACCCAAAGATACACCCCCGCCGTCAGGCTCTCTTACAAAAAAGAAAAGACCCCGGCTCCTCCCATCACGGCATCCCAAACCTCCATCCCCTCATAAATCACCAACAGCAACAACAAACTAAACTGCGTTTTATTCAAATCTATCGGCGATACTAAAGAGTCATTCAAAACAAACGACCATTTCAAATCTTCCGTTGATGGTGGTAATCCATAACGATAATTAAGCCTTGCCTGTCGCATTCTTCTGAAATAATCCCAGTTTCTCCACACCAAAAACACATTAAAAAAAAACCAAGAAATATCAACGTTTTCAATTTTTCCCAATACAATATCCCAAAAAAAGCCAAACACCATCGCCACCAAAAACAACGGCGCCACCCAATATACCGCAAGGCGCATAAAACTCAGTCGCGCATTAGGTTTGCCTTCTTTAAGTCCTTTTTCCACCATAAGAATAAAATCAACCACCACGTCAAGACCTCCGTTTTCCTCACTTCAAAAAGCATAAAACCGCAATCAATTAAAGAACATTATAAGAACATTTTTATTTATGTCAAGATAAAATCACTCTCTTGCCGAACTTGTTTGTCCCAGGCAAGCTCGTTCGTCACGTAGGGCGCTGCCGACGCTGACGCTTGCCAATCGCCAACTATCGACACCGGCATCTAAAAACCTCAACAAAAACGTAGCCTCCACCAAGCAAAAAACACCCTCTTACCGCTCTAACTTTCGCTTGACAACCTATGCTAAAAAGAACTATTCTCTTCACTACCAAAAGACAAAATATCGGAACTCTGTCATGCTTAATATCATTAAAAACTCTTTTATAATGTTTTATAAATACCTCCCTGTCCTTATTATCATAGGATTAACCTACCCTCTCACAACAGATTTATTGAAACAAAACTATCCAATAACAACACATATCATTGCTTTTTTACGCGTTCTAATTATATTGACCATCTTTTCAGGCATAAAACAACTTAATTATTTTAAATCATGGAAATTTTGGATATCATATACAAGCATATATATTGTAATAAAAATCATTAATTATAGCGCATCTGAATTTTTCCTTAATATTATCATGAACAAAATAATCTCTCACTTTGATACTTTATACACTATGCCATGTTTCTTAATATTACATATGGCAACCATTTCCTGCCTTGGTTTCTATATAACAATTCCTCTATGTGCTGTTTTACACAAAGAAACATTAAATATAAAAAAAATTTTTGATACCATTAAATACCCTTATTGGAAAATTCTAGTTTTCACAATAATCATTGAAATAGTAAAATTCATCGTTTTTCTAAGCACAAATAAGCAAAGTTTTGACTTTATTATACATTGGTATACAAGTGCAATATTTTTGTCATTCATTATAAACTTTTACCAAGCAAAAAAAGCAGACACGGCATAAAAAAACATGCCTGCTTTTTAAATATTACAAATTACTAACTGTATTCCACCTTCCTCTCATCCCCTGCATACTGTTATCCAGTGCCTGCCCATCCATCCAAATTGTCATACCGAACTTGTTTGTCCCAGGCAAGCTCGTTCGTCACGTAGGGCGCTGCCGACGCTGACGCTTGCCAATCGCCAACTATCGACACCGGCATCTAAAAACCTCAACAAAAACGTAGCCTCCACCAAGCAAAAAACACCCTCTTACCGCTCTAACTTTCGCTTGACAACCTATGCTAAAAAGAACTATTCTCTTCACTACCAAAAGACAAAATATCGGAACTCTGTCATGCTTAATATCATTAAAAACTCTTTCATAATGTTTTACAAATACCTCCCTATCCTCATCCCTCTGGGACTAATCAACCCAATTTATAACTATTACTTCCCTAACACACCATACGTGCCCATACATTATCCCATTGAGTTTATAACATTACTTATACTTTCCAATATCAAAGATTTATCCCGCTTCAAATCATGGAAATTCTGGTTGGTATACACTATTGCATTCTTAATATACAAATATCTCTATCTTTTTGCCAATACATTCTTCACCAAAATCATAGCTCCCGAAATTTTTCTATACACTGAATTTTCGAAACTAAAATTAGTCATCCTGGTAACTGGAACGTTATACTATCTTGATTTCCGCCTAACAACAATGCTCTGCGCTGTTGTCAACGGTGAAAAATTTTCATTAAAAAATATTTATAACATAACCAACGCCCCTTATTGGAAAATAATTATTTTTGTAATGATAACAACCATTACTGTCAGCTCTTACATGCTCATTCCCGATAATTTAACACTATTCACACTACCCGACATAGCTTCACAATGGTATGTCGGATGTATGGCAAACTGCTTCGCTGTATGCTTCTATAAAGCCAAAAAAGAAGGCCGGATATAAATCCGGCCTCTTATCTTTTTCTACTTTTTAAATTCATACCTCCTATTCAGCTCCTGCATACTGTTATCCAGTGCCTGCCCATAGAGTTGTTTCTTATAAGCTGCACGATTATAAGCATCTTGTACATCTCTATGCTCCTTACGATTCTCGTCCACATACGCATCCGTAAACGCCTGCCCAACCATCCAAATTGTCATACCGAACTTGTTTGTCCCAGGCAAGCTCGTTCGTCACGTAGGGCGCTGCCGACGCTGACGCTTGCCAATCGCCAACTATCGACACCGGCATCTAAAAACCTCAACAAAAACGTAGCCTCCACCAAGCAAAAAACACCCTCTTACCGCTCTAACTTTCGCTTGACAACCTATGCTAAAAAGAACTATTCTCTTCACTACCAAAAGACAAAATATCGGAACTCTGTCATGCTTAATATCATTAAAAACTCTTTCATAATGTTTTATAAATACCTCCCTATCCTCATCCCCCTGGGACTAATCAGTCCAGTCTATAATTATTATTTTCCGGTAGAAACACATCAAATACTATCCGAAATAATTTCATACATTTGCACTGCAATAATTTTAACATCTCTTTCTTCCATTAAAACACTCTCCCAACTAAAATCTTATAAACTATGGATTATTTATACAATAACATTCATTTGTAGCAAATATATCTATTTAACTGCAAATAAAATAATTCTAACTTACATACTACCTGAAATACTCACATACACAAGTTACAACAACATCATTTATTTCATAACTGTAACTGCAACTCTGGGATTTTTAAGATTTATTATTATCCTAAGTCTTTATTGTGCCATTATTCATAAAGAAATAACAATTAACATACTTCACAAAATTTCTTCTCCTTATTGGAAAATTCTAATATTTATGATTATCATAGATTTACCAAGTTTTATAACAATAACAAACTCAGAAAATCCTATACTTTTTCTAATACTAAGATGGTATACAGGATGTATTCTGACTTGCTTCGCTATCACTTTTTATAAAGACAAAAGAAAGCCCGGAATAAACCGGGCTCCAAAACCAAGTTAAAAAGGAACATGTTGGTAAACAGTATCATACCTCCTATTCAGCTCCTGCATACTGTTATCCAGTGCCTGCCCATAGAGTTGTTTCTTATAAGCTGCACGATTATAAGCATCTTGTACATCTCTATGCTCCTTACGATTCTCGTCCACATACGCATCCGTAAACGCCTGCATCTGTTCTCGTTCGGCCTCTCGCTGAAGCGCCATATCAACACCGCTTATCATTGCTCCCCCTGCTGTGAACAGCGATACTGCGGCTTTTCCCTTCTTCCCCGAAATAACATCATTATTTAAACATTTCGCAATCGGTTTAATCTTGCCTGAAACATACTCAAATGCCTTTTTCGTATAAGGGGACGCAGTATCTATCTTGCCTTGCCCCAATGTTTTCACCGGCTCAGGAATTTTATTCCGCAAAGGCTCGCGCACCGGAGAAGAAATAGCCGAAGCTGCCCCCACTGGTGGCACTGTTGCTGCCGGCAAATAAGAATCATCGACAGTCTGTTTTTCTTCATCTGCCGGGCGAAAATCACTGACATTTTGCGTCATATAATTATTGATAGAATCAATCTGACAGCTTTCCGGCATAGTATATGTTTGATGCAAATAATATGGATTCCGTAAACGTTCATCTGCGGATTTATACTTTGCCAATATATCAATAGCCGGATTAGCAATACTGTCATCAAACATAGCGCCGACTTTGTTTATTTTGGCCTTACCGCTCAAAACCAAATCGCTTGCCACGTCTGCGGCATCAACACCTTTGTCAAAATAACTATAAGCCTGTCCATACATCGGAGCCACTTTTTCCAAAACAGCCCCCGTCATTCCGCCCACATCAGCAATCCGGGAAAACACATCATATCCGCCATGTAAAGCAGCATTATACACCTGTTCTGGTGTATTTTGGTCATATTGATACAAATACATTTTCTGACAATCTTTGCTGTCACGCAACCGGCCATGATACATATCTGCCTTTTTATTATAATATCCCATATCATAATCTGCCTGTTTATAGTTTTGAGAATTCTCCTTATACCTCCGAACCTCATCTTTCCACGGCTCCAGACACTGCATTAAAGGCCGCGGCCGCAAACACTGGCTTGTCTTTTCGTCATAAGGATACGGCGGAACGCTGGGATACGGTGTAAAGTTAGAATTTTGCGCCGCCTCCAAAGCCGCATTCGTCACATTGATTTTCTCTTCACGAGAAAGATTACCCAGATTCCGGTATCTCATATAATCATGAAAACGCCGTTCTTCATCAGTGATATCGCTCTCAGTAGGGAAATAAAACCCTTTTTTTCCCAACTGTGTTCCCCCAAAAACATCTGTATTCGCCGTATTATTCGGTAAAGCTGTGGCCGGAGAAACCGCGGCTTCCGGCGTCGCCGCCGCCGTCGATACCGTTTCCACCTGCGGAGAAACGGAAGAAGAAACGGATGTTGCCGTCGACGTCCCCGTATCGGAAACGTCAGACGCCGTACTTTTGCCGTTCAAACTGTTCACCAGATTCACCACACCGTCATAATCTTTGGGAAAATCGCTGCTCCGCGGATTTAAATTAAAACGGCACACTTCTCGCGCCAAATATCCCGGCTGATAAAACACGCCGTACTTGGCAAAATTATTTTCCAAATCTTCCCGTACCGACAATTCACCGCTGCCTTTTCCGGCATTGCGCTGATAATCATCAAACTTGCAGATAAACTCATCATATTTATTTTGATTTTCAATATCCCGCAAACGGCACATCTGCGCCTCGCGGAATTCCTTGGATAACCCCATTTTATTGCTCCTCTATTGTTATAATTAATTGAAATTCCTGTTTTTCCTCGTCTATCTCCGAAAAGCTCTCATCCGTCTCAACCAAGCAAAGGAACGTCATGTTCAGATTAAATCCGGACATCCGGTTCAAACCAACCATACTCCTCCCGCCCCTCTCCTTAAACATTGGACAAACAAAAACCAACCGGAAAATAAACTGCTTGCTAAGAATAAAATACAAAAAAAGCATCCTCAGTGCAGAACACGGAGAATGCTTTTTAAGTTTTTATTATAATTTATTTTTAAGAAGATAAAGATAATAACAGCGTTAATTCTGCTTTAGGAGAACAGCCTTTCCGCCATTATACAAATCTATATAACACATTTTTTCAAAAATGTTGCATACAAAAGTGTTGCAACACCCTCTTTTTTGTTGCAACACATCCTGAACCTTTCGCTAATTGTCCCCAAACCAACCATCCGAATTGTCATGCCAAACTTGTTTCGGCACCTAAAACCCTCACCTCAAAGCCCTCCCCAAAGCAAAAAAACTTCTCCCCTTGAGGTAGGGGGAGCAAGTTTTACCCGAGTTTCACTCGGTTACAAAACTGTGGAGGTATGAGGCCTAAGGGACTCTTCCTTTCCTTGCCCCTCACCATCCCCAAGAACGTCATTGTCGGACTAGATCCGACAATCCAGGTCAACCAAACCATCCACTTGTCATCCTGAGCTTGTCTCAGGATCTAAAACTCTCAACAAAAACATCCCTCTCCCAAACAAAAGAAATCTTACACAACACGCCATCATCTGCACAATCCAAGCATCGCGCCTCTTAACGCACAGAACAACCAGCGGCGAACCGATCGCTCACCTCGCAGATGCGGCAGGCACAAGGCGCACGCAGTGCTTCCTTATGCACAGGACAGCCCACAGCTAACTTGCGCCTGCGGGGGCTCCCCGCCGCACGCAGTGCTTCCTTATGCACCATCAACCAGCGGCGAACTAATCGCTCAGGCCGCGCCTGTAAAGCTGCCCCTACTTCCCCGCGGATGAGTTCAAGCGAATCAGATGATAAAAGACCACCGGCTTAATTTCGGTTGCATTAAAGATTTTGCGGCGAATACGGCTCTTGATATAGTCGGAAATCTGATTTTCATTATAATTAAACTTAACCACTTCCTCGGGAATCTGCGCCTCCATATCAGCCTTAATCCCCGCCGCCAGCTCTGAAAAAGCCGGCTCGTCAAGAATATCAATGGCAGAAATCTGTAAATCCAGAAGCTTCCATTCCGCATCAAAAACCACGCTGATAAACACGCTGCAATTATAGGCAATACGCTTGCGGTTTTTGAAAACCTGCGCATTAAGCGGCAAAACCCGGCGGCGGTCAACCGCCATAATCTCGACCGGTACCGCCTCGACAAATTCCAAATGCCCATCGCGCAGCCGGAACAAATCGCCGTTACGCGCCGTTTCCACCTGCCCGATGCCGAGAGAATAGCCATAACGCTGATGTTCGCGAATAAAACGCTTGTCCCCGTGCACCGGCATCAAAATTTTCGGCTTCAATAAGGCATACAAACGCTTGAGGTCAGCACGGTTGCCATGCCCGGAAGTATGAACAAGAAACTCCTCCTCGCGAATGACATCCACCCCCTGATCCATCAGATTCTCCTGCATCCGCTCGATTTTTTCCTCGTTTCCGGGAATGATTTTTGATGAAAAAATAATCGCGTCGCCCTTGGCCAGCTTAACGTCCTTATGCTCGCCCTTGACAATCGAACTCAGCGCCGAACGATAGTTCCCCTGTGACCCGGTGCAGATATACAACGCCTGATCAGACGGAATGTCCCGCGCATCCTTAATGTCATAAACCGGCGGCATATCCTTAAAATAGCCGCATTCCCGGGCAACTTTCATGTTCTTAATCAGCGTCCGCCCCACCAGAACAGGCGTCCGCCCGGCTTCATAAGCCGCCAGAACCAGACTTTCCAACCGCACCAGATTGGAAGCGAAACACGTCGCCACCAGCCCGTTTTTATACAGCGGCACCAGACGAAGCAGGCTCTCGCGCACGTCTTTTTCGCTAAACTGCGGCTTGTCCACCATAATATTGGTCGAATCCCCCGCCAGCAAATCGACACCCTCTTGGCCGATACGCTCCAAAGCGGCAAAATCCGCTTGCAAAATAGCGGTTTCTCCGTCGTCGAAACGCCAGTCCGTCGCATGAAAAACCTTGCCGAACGGCGTCCTGATATAAAGGGCGCAGGTCTCAGGCACAGAATGCACCATCGGAACAAATTCCACCGAAAAAGTTTCCGTTTCCACCAGCTTGCGGTCATTAACGGCAATCAACGGCACACTCTCTTCAAGGTGAAACTCGTCCAGCCGCCCGCGAATCAGCCCCAGCGTAAAGTCCATGGCATAAACCGGACATTTCAGCTTTGGCCAAACATGGGCAATCGCCCCGAAATGATCTTCATGGGCATGGGTAATAAACAGCCCCTCAATCCGGTCGGCATAATTTTCCAGCAAATCTGTATAGGCAAAAGCCAAATCCGTCCCCGGATAGTCATCATTCAAAAAAGTGTAACCGCAGTCCACCACGATAAATTTGCCGTTGCAGGCATAAATGTACATATTCATGCCGATTTCGTCAGCACCGCCCACCGGCAGAAAATACAGCCCGTCGTTATCTAAAATACTCATCTATTCAACATTTTCCTTAATATAAAACACATCTCCAGCTCTGATTTTTCGAATCCCGTCCGCACCGCCAAGCAGCAGCGCCCCGTCTTTATCGACCCCGGAGAAAATTCCTTTTTTTGTTTCTTTTTCGTCAGTTACGTTAATTTCTTCACCCAGGCCTTTAACGTTTGCCAGCCACATTTGTCGCAGGGACTCAAAACCTTCCTTATCCCAAGTATCTCTTGTTTTGTCCCAAATAGCAACATAGTTTTTCAAAAAAGTGACTCTGTCGGTGTCAATCCCCGCTTCCTTAAGACTAACCAAAGGATAAATCGCAACATTTCCCTTTGGCGACGCCGCGATATTCACCCCGATACCGATGACAAAATAATCACCGCTTCCCTTTTCCAGCAAAATTCCCGAGATTTTTCCGCCGTTAACCAATACGTCATTTGGCCACTTAAGTTCAATTTTCACATTAATATCTTTAGATAACTCTTTGATTGTCATAAATAAGCACAAAGACGAAAGCAGTACCAGGCGTCCCAGGTCTTTCATCTCGGCCTCCACCGCCAACGACATAAACAGATTTCCCGCACAGTCAATCCACTGCCGCCCGCGTCGCCCCCGACCCGCCGTCTGCCGCACAGCCGAAACCACAACCTTGCTGCCGGAAGCCATTTCCGCAGTCAGTGCCCGCACCACATTGTTGGTGCTGTCCGCTTCGTCAAAATCCAGCCACTGCCAACCGCCGCCAAGCCTCTCTTCTCTTACTGCCACGCCTTTGTTCCTCCCCGCCTAATTCAGAAAATCCTGCAAAACCGTCAGACAGAAGCGCGGATTGACCGCCACCGCAATCATCAGGGCAATGGTTAGAATTAAGCAGATATAAATCCCTTTGTCAACCCGGTCGAACATACCGCTGCGGCTGTCAAAATACAGCGTCTTGATAACCTTGAGATAAGCATAGGCCATCAACAGCTTCGCCACAAGAATGACAATCACAACCCAATAGGCGTGCCGCGCCGCCAAATCGTTTAACACCGTCACCAGCCCGAGAAAACCGAACAACGGCGGCAACCCGAGCATGGAAATCAAAAACACCAGCATCGCCGCCGCCAGCATTGGCTTTGCCGCCGCCAAACCCGACACGTCATGCAGCGTTTCCAAATACTCGCCCTTGCTTTTCAGGCCGTAAAACACCGTGTAGACGCCGGACATAGCCAGCATATAAGACAGGAGATAAACAAAGCTGCTGTGAATGCTCCCTGCGTCAAACGCCGCCAGCACCGCCAGAACAATCCCCATATTGAACAACGCCACATAGGCAAAGATACGCCGCAGGTTGCTTTCGCTGTTGGCGCCGGCCACACCGATAACAATCGAAGTCATGCCAAACACCAGCATCACTTCCTCAAACTGCCAGTACATCGGCATAAACACGTTGCTGATAAGCTTAATCAGCACCGCATAATAGGCAAAAATCGGCACCAAACCGAGGTAACACGCCGCCGGCAAAATCGGCCCGCTGACAGTCTGCGCCATCCAGAAATGAAACGGCGCCACACCCAGCTTAAACAACACCCCGACCAAAACCGCCGTACAGGCCATAAACAGCGGCAAACTCATCTCCGCCGTTTGCAAATAAACCTTCACCGCGGCAAAATCGCTGCTCCCCGCCCGCTGGCACAGCTCTGCCACACCCCAGGCGCCAATGAGGGCAAAACCGGCTGCCGCCAACAAGAAATGCCGCGCGCAGGCAAGCGTTTCCTCAGTGTCGGATTCCGTTTTCAACAGCAGATAATTCAGCGCAAAACCAATTTCCAACACCGCAAACAACGCCCACAGGTCATTCACCGACAAAGCTGCCGTCAACAGCAATAAAGACAACAGCCCCAGGCTGTAAAAACGGAAACTCGGCCGATCCATCCCCAAAAACCACTTCAGCGACAGATAAAAACACCCCAGTCCCCACAGATAAACCATCAGTTTAAACAGCGTCGTATAAACGTCATTGGTATAATAAGGCGCAAAACTCTGATTATATAATACCAAAGCCGCCGCGAAAGCTCCGACAATCCCGCATTTTGCAACCGTATAAAAGGTCTTGGGCGTCGCTTTCCGCCGGAATTTCCAAGCCAGAACCTCCGCCGCCAGCGTCACCAGCAGAATAATCTCCGGAAACAGCGCCGCAATATTGTAATTCATCGCCCTACCCCCTCAAAAACCACAGCGGATTAAAGAAAGACAACACCAAAATAACCGCCGCCCCGAAAAAGAACACCGCATCGCCGCGGCTGATGTCCGTCGCCTTATCCTTGTCGCCGGTCAGCCCGGCCGCATCCTTGCGCTGATACAACTCCCGCAACATAGCCGCCGCCGTCAGCAGCAAAGCCGTCACCGCCGTCAGCGCCGTCACCGGATTATAAGACAGCAGCGCCGCCGTAATAACAAAATTATTGACAAACATCGCCGTCAGCGGCAGCCCCGCTCCGGCCAGCATAACAAAGGTAAACACCGCCGACAACCGCGGCATGGAGCACAAAATCCCCGCCGACGACAGGTTTTTGCTCTCCTGCTCGTTTTCCACATAAGCCGTCAATACCGCCACCACTGCAAAAATCAGCAAAAACGCAAACAGCGAAAAGCCCACGTTAAGCAACATCTCATCCGTCGGCAGAAAAACCCCGAGCATAAAAAAGACATAATAAACCGTCACAAAAACAAAAATCTTATAATTCATATCGCGGTTAATCAGCCCGATAAGCGCCAAAACCAGCATACTGACAGCGCTCACCGCCTCTAAAGCCGACATAAAATACATCACCGCTTCCGGTACTTCTTTCGGCCAAAAGCGCATAAAACCGTATATCCCGGTCAACGGCATGATATTGGCGGCAATAAATGCCAGCGGGTCTTTCACCCCGGCATTAACCGAAGCAATCCAATAATGGAACGGCCAAATCGGAATCCGTGACAAAAAGGCCGCAAAAATCGCCAGCCAAACCCAAAGCGCCCCAAGCCCGCTCATTTTCACGCGGCTCACCGCCCCCAGCATAATACTGCTGTTCTGGTGAGAATACAGCACAATAATCGCCGCGAACAACAGCATTGCCCCAAACAGATTATACAGCATAAAACGAAAAACGCTGCCCTGCTTCCTGATATCGCCAAACATCCCCACCAGCATAAACAGCGGCAGCAGCATCACCAAAAAGAAAATAAAAAAGGAGAAAATATCGGCCGACACGAAAAATCCGGTCACCGAACTCAGAAACATCAGCATAAAAATCATCCGCGGCTTCTGCCCTTCCGCCCGACCCTTCACGCCCCACAGCCCGACCAACGCCGCCAGATAAACGCCCATAATCAGCAGCAACGCAAAGCTGTCCGCTCCGAAAACCAGTTCAATATGCGGATTCTCCAGCCACATATAGCGTTCTGTCAGCTGCAAATTGCCATACCCCGGCTTAATCAGCGTAAAGGCACGGAAAATCAACAACAGATTGGCCACAAGCGTCAAAATCGTCACATGCAGCACGTTCTGCCCCGAAGCCTTGCCCGTATCCTTGGCCGTAAACGCAAACAGCATCCCCGCCAGCGGCAAAACCGTCATCAACAATAAGTAAGGCACCGTCCCGCTCATCTATCTGCCTCCCTGCACATAATAACAAACCGCCGCAGCAGCCAGCCCCGCCGCCGTAAACGCCAGACCGCTGCCCCGTACGTCGGTATGAATCCGCGCCGTCAGCCGGACTAAAGCGTTCACCACATTATTCAGCGTGTTGACAAAAGTCTTTTCTATCAGCAGAAAATCAACCAGCAGCCACAAAATCCGCCCCAGAACCGTCAGCGGCGTAATCAGGGCAGCATTATAAAAAGCCATCACCGGTTCGGCAGCCTGCACGGTTTCGTTGTCATAAAAACGGTCAAGAAAACGCAGCGGCCGGGTCAGAAAAACAAACAAAAAAGCCACGCCGGCACAAAGCGCCGGCCAGCCGCACGCAATCCGGCTTTCCGCCAACAGCAGCCCTACTGCGGCCAACAACGGCAAAAGATAAAAGAAATTAGGATTTTTAAGCATGGCCCACACCCGGTCATCCGCCCGCGACGCGCCAAGATAAATCTGCCCGAGCACATGCGCCAGCGCCAGCAGCTGCACCGCCCCGTAAGCCCAAATCCACCACTGCCCGGAGGCTGTACCGGCAGCTAACCCCGCCCATTGCGGAATCTCAGCCCACACGGCCAACAGGCTCACCCCGAGCGTCAGCTTCATCATTTTATAAAACTGCCCCATACCGGAAACGTTAACCTCGTTGGAAGCCGCCGCCACCGGCAGCATCAAGACCAGCGTCGTCACCGTGCCAAACAGCACCGCCGCCGGAAGCAATGCCGGAAAAACTGCCGCATCCGCACTCAAAACGCCATACAACATCCCATAAACCGCCAAATTAAGATACAGGATTTTGGCATGAACATTATCCGCCAACAAAGCCCCGCCTAAAGCCCAAAGCAATGTCAGCGCTGCCAAAGCCACCGTTGCCGGAACCATCATCCAACCGCCCGCCGCCACAATAGCATAAGTCTTGTAGAGAATAATTGCCCCGGCCAGCGGCGTCCCCGCCAGCATAACAAACATCGCCCGGGTAAAACAAACGCGTTTCAGGTCTAGCAAATTGTTATGAAACAAAAACAGCCCGGACTTTGCCGCCGCTGCACCAAGCAGGAATACCGGCGCCAAAGAAGTTTCGCCGCCGCCCGCCGCAAATTTTGCCGCCGCAGCCAGCCCCAGATTTCCGGTTTTTCCCCACAACAAGGCAAAAGCCAGCATCAAAGCCATATCCGCCAACAAATTATAAAAAACATACTTCTGCTTGGACATCGTGTCGCGAATAAGATAAAAACCGAGAATATCCGCCAAACAAGCGCCGATAAGCAGCTGCATCATGTTTTCCGCGCAAATCAGAAAAATCATCGCTGCGGTTAACAGCAAGTACAGCCCGCCCGAACGCAGCCGTTCTTTTTCCAAGTCATAAAAAATATTATAAAACAAGGAAAACCCGCCGGCAATAAACACTGCCGCCGTCATTTTGAAAACCTCGGCATTGTTTTTCAAAACCAAATCAACATTGATAACCGGAGAAACAATCCAGCGATAAACCGCGCGAAAATCGCCGCCGGCCAAAGATTCTGCCAGCCAGGAAAAAGCAATGCCTGCAAATCCCGCCCATAATAAAAAAGCCCAAATACGTTGCAGCCGGTTTTTCTGAAAAAACACCGCCACTATTCCCAGAACCAGCAATTCCGCCGCCGTATGCGTTATCATAATCGTCAATCCGTCGTCTTTTTTGTTTTACAAACTCCGCTTCATCATAACACAAAAAGAAACCTTGTCACCCGGAATACACCCGTTATAAACATCCCATCCAACCATCCATCCGATTGTCACCCTGAGAAGAACTCAGGGGCCCCCCCTCAACAAAAACCCCTCCCCCAAGCAAAAGAAAACCGCCCCCAAAAACTTCTGTCATTTTTCTCTCCTCTCATTAAAATTAATGATTGAACAGTAGAAATTTTTATGTTATAGTATCCTTGTGATG
>ERZ780157.2589-NODE-2589-length-16596-cov-2.819116_pt1 | contig 16596 bp, 14 predicted proteins | sample MGYA00511169_ERZ780157 | MGnify/ENA primary metagenome ERZ780157 (study PRJEB29588, sample SAMEA1965149) | human gut metagenome | biome: human gut; feature: human-associated habitat; material: faeces | place: Denmark | collected 2008/2010 ... | reverse complement strand
CAGCGTGCGCCATGGTCTTTTTTCGCTGCCGTCCGCCGCATCGGAACCATTCTGGGCGACAAAGAGTTTCCGGTGCGCGGCAGAGTATGGCGGAACCGTGAAACGGAAAATTTCTCCTCTGGCAACGTTTCCGTTGACTTTCCGGATTCCGATCCCGTTTTCATACAGCAGCGGTTCTTCCGGAATGACAATCCGCGCATAGTAGTCTTTGCCGCTTGTCAGTCCATACAGATTGACTCGGTGAAACAGTTCGCCTGTGGAGTATGCCCTTTGCGTCATTTCCGGCGTGGTCCCGTATTCCAGAAACGAAGAAACCGGAATCGGAGCCCACCATTCGTCACGTTTCCGGATGGCATCTGTCGAAAAGCCGGGCAGTTCCCAGCGCACGGTCGCTCTGTCTCCGAAAGTCCGGATGCGTCCGGCGGGCACGGCAGTTGCACGGGAGGACGGTTCCGGATCAAACGGACCCTCCAGCCAGGGGGATTCCGGATGATAGATATTTTTGAGATTGTCAAACGAACAGCGGAACAGCACCGCATTTGCGGAATCGTCAATCCGTCTTCCCGCAACACGTTTCAAACGGATGTCTTCACACTGCTTCAAATTCAGCGTATCCACTTTGATATTGGCGAGTTCGATATTCCGTGAACCGGAGATATCCAGACTTTTGAATACGACATGCGGATTGCTTCCCAGACCGCGGATTGTTACTTCCTTTCCACTCCACTTGACATTACCGTAATTTCCCGGCGCGAGATAAAGTGTTGTGCCCGGCAGCAGTTCGCGCGCCGCACGTGCGAAAGTGCGGAAAGCGGTTTTCCGGCTTCCGCCGTCGGCATTGTCGCTGCCGTCCACGGCAACGTAAACGACCGGGGCGGAACCGGGATAAGCTCCCCTCCCGGAATTTCCGTCATGTCTTTGCAGGCGGAAATCATAGTATTCCGGAGCGCAGAATACCGGTTTGTTTTTGCTGCCGAAAATCAGGTTGGACGGATTGTCGTCATAAACACGCGAGGGCGCCTCGAACGTATTCGCCGTGTCTGTAATCGGACGCCCTCCGGAGAGGTCACTGTAATTTAACAGACTGCATCCCAGTACGACATTCCGCTCTGCCAGACGCGGGGGACGGGAGGCTTTGTAGTAAAGTCCGAGCCTTGCATTGACGATGATATTGCCTCTGGCGGTACAGTGTTCTGCACCGGAATAGAAGCGCAGACCGTGGACTTCCGTATCGGCGATAATGTTATTTTCCGCAAGACAATACTTGGATTTGCCTCCGAAAAAGAGTTGTGCCGCCTCGCCGTATCCGCGCGCTTCGTTGCGGAGGAAGAAGCAGTTCCGCGCTGTGCAGCCGATGCTGTTTGCCGTAAATGCCAGGCCGCCGGAGTTGTAATGAAAATGACAGTTTTCCACGAGAATGTTTCGTGTCCGGATCGTCCTGATTGCCACCGCCAGTGACGACAGCCGGGGATTTTCATGCGCCGAGCCGCAAAACGTCAAGTTTCGGATTACGACATGTTCCGCTGTGTTCAGTTCAAAGAGGTATCCGCTCCGGACAGTTGCCCTCAACCCCTTTCCCGGTTTGCATCCGGTGAAACTGTGACAGTAGAGATAGTGTTCTTTTCTGTCGTAAAAATATGTTCCCCGGAACCGTTCCATGTCATCCGCTCCCGGCGCCGGCATCATGTTCCGCTTGTTTGCCAGATCGGAAATGCCGTATGTATCTTCTGCCCAGGCGGCACGGTAAACAAACGGTTTTCCGGGAACAGGCTCCCATGTGACCGTGTCCAGCGATTTCCATGCGGTGACAAGAGTGTTTTCTCTGTCTTTGCCCTGAATGACAATAGGGGATTCCTGTGTCCCCCGGCAACGGATTGCAACGGTTCCCTGGCGATAGACCCCGGGAAGCAAGGTCAGAGTGTCTCCCGGGCGCAATGCCTGAACCGCTTTCTGAAGCGAGTCCGCAGGTGTAACGGTATATTCTGCCCCGTGCAGGAAAAACGGAACGGACGCCATCCATATCATGATCAGTTTTTTATTCATTTCTGTTCCTTTCTGAATATTGCAGTTACCATTGGTTTTCATAGACGGGGTTCCAGCGTGCGCTGTCCGCCGGAAGCCAGAATGAGGTGGCTTGCCAGCCTGCATCGGAACTGCCAAAGTAGGTCAGGGGAAGCGTTCCGTATCTGCGGTGTTCCGCGTGTCCGTCAAGGAACACCACGATGCAGCCGTTGTTATGCCTCCACGCGAACGGGTAAGAGCCGGATTGCTGATAATTGACAAGCGGATATGTGTCTGCGGATTCGGAGAAATAACAGCTGCGCGATGGCTTTGTGCAGCGTTCAAGCTTGACGCAGTTCTGTATTTGCCCGTTCAATCCATAGAAATAATGAGTCGCAGCGGAAGCCGGGAAGGCGGATGGACAACTGATTTTTGTCGTGATTTTCTTGCCGCTGCGGGAAAATGCGACTCCTCCGATAACGCTGTTGTCTACATCGGGAAGCTTTAAATAATGCCATAGGGTGCCGCGTCCGCCTCCGCGATACCATTCTCCGGAACCGGGGCGTCCTCCTCCGGTCCCGTAAGGAACCGTGTATCCATTATAGTCATCGCAGTAGAACATGCCTGCCTTGCCCAGTGCCATCATATTGTTCAGGCAGGAGATTTGTTTTGACTTCTCTCTGGCACTGTTCAGCACAGGCAGAAGCATTCCTGCCAGGATCGCGATGATCAGTATTAGATAAATCAGTGCTTAACTTTTGTTATATGTTGAATATCATATGGTTGTGATATATAATTCTTCATAAAGCTCCCGTTTTTCTGCTGTTTTCGTATTTTTCCGGTTTGAGTTGAAAATGTTCATGAGATGTCATAAAATATTGCATCTGAAGCAAGTTTTTGCAAGTTGGAAAATGAGCTTGAAAATGGACTTTTTGGTGTCTGATGCGCGCAGTTTTATACTTGCTTGCATGAAGGGGCTGAGCTGTTCTTGTTCTTTTCCGCCAGTCGGGTTATGGTGACGGAAAAGAACAAGAACAATCATATCAGGAGAACTGGAAAAATGAAGAACAAAAGAAGATCGAAGGGGATGGGGCGCGTCTACAAGGAAAATGGCGTCTTCATGCTTCAATATACCACGCGTGACCACAAGCGCAAGGCGATGGTCCTGAAGGATGCGAACGGCAGGAAGATCACGGAGGAACGCAAGGCGGAATCCGCAGCCCGCGACTTTCTGGAACGGGAGCACCGTCTCAAGGAAATCGAGACGCGTGAGGAGTATCTGGAAGAAAAGGCGAAACTCAAGAAGCTCAAGGCACGTCTGACGATCACTCTTGATGATGCGTTTGAACTGTCGCTCAGGAAGCCGCATACCCGGAGCGCTTCGCTTCAGGTTTTGAATGTATCGAGACGGTATTGGTTTGACTTTGTGTCGTATCTGAAAGAGAATTCTCATCTGAATACGCTGGATGAGGTGGAACGTTCCCATGCGGAAAGCTACATTGCTTACCTCCGCCAGAACGGCCGCTGGAACCGTCTGATCACGTTCCATAAGACACGCTGTCCGAAACGGAAGAAATTCAAGGATTATGAATTCGGAGGCAGTTTAAGCGCAACCACACTGAACCGTTATCAGTCGGTCTGCAAGGCGGTTTTCACGTTCCTTCTGCCTGATCTTGGGTATTCGGTGGAGGAGAATCCGTTCTACTTTATCCGTCCGCTGAAACTTGCTCCTGCGGAACGTGAGATTTTTACGGAAGAAGAATTGCAGTTGATCTTTCAGAATCCACCGCCTTTGATGCGCGGCTTATTTACGATCGGCATCTGCTGCGGCCTGAGACTCGGAGATGTGGCAACGCTCCGCTGGAGTGATATTGAGGGATACACGCCCGATCTAATCAAGTGGGATTTTCATGGTCGGGAGATTATCCGCCTGACACGCAAAACCAAAACCGTGGTTCATATTCCGATCGAGCGGGAGCTGGCAGATTATCTGCACGATCAGTATGAAGTCTCCGGAACAGAGGAGTATATTCTTCCGGAAGCGGCAAAGCTGTATCTGGAGCATCAGAATGTTCTGAACAACCGGATTCTTGGGTATCTGCACTCGCTTGGAATCCAGACCCAGCGGAGCATTCCCGGACGAACCAGAAAACAGAGCGTGAAGGACTTCCATTCACTACGTCACTGCTTCTGTTATTACGCGGGACTGCGCGGCGTTCCGCTTCCTGTGGTGCAGAGCATTGTGGGACATTTGACTGCAAGCATGACGAAGCATTATCAGAGCCATGCCGACAGGAAAGCCCGTATGCAGGGATTGGCGCTGATGCGTGGTCTGACCGGCGGAAATCATGCAGGAGATGGAACACCGGACAGTCTGCTCCGGCAGAATTTGACAGAGTATATTCAGACGGCGTCCAGTATGGAAATCCTGAGGCTGAATGTCCTGATCGCACAGATGAACGACTCGGCAAAACAGCTCAATGCTGAAGTGAAATTACTGACTGGTGCATAATTTTTTCATAACTCAGGTTTGAAAAAGTCCCCATATGGGACTATATTATAATCAATATGAGGAGCCTCCGGTGGAACTGTTAAAACGAAAACTTTTGATTGACTATCAGCGTCAACATGCAGACAGTCGCATCTCATTGACGAACTGGATGAATTTGGTGAAGCTTGCAAGATGGCATACGCCGCAAGATATAAAAAACGCGATTCGAAGTGCAGACTTTTTGTCCGGCAATCGTGTAATTTTCAACATCGGAGGAAACAAACACCGCCTTGTAGTCGTTGTTGTTTATACGGCTGAAACGATTATTGTGAAATGGATCGGAACTCATGCGGAATACAGCAGAAAAGAATTTTGAGGAGATAATCAAGTATGAATATTACAGTGATCAATAACGAACAGGAGTATCAGGCTGCCTGTAAGCGGATGGATGATTTTCTTGAGGCACATGCGGACGAATTGGACCGTCTCCCAGAAAAAGCCGATCGTGAATTTCGTTTGCTGGCTTTGGTTATTGGAGATTATGAGAATAAGCATTATCCGCTCCCGAAAGCGGACCCGATTGAATTCATCAAATTTATGATGGAACAGAAATGCCTGAAAGTCAAAGACATCGCTGATTGTTTCGGATCGACGCACCGTGCTTACGAGGTCTTGAACCGTAAACGCAACCTGACCCTGGCAATGATTCGTAAACTGCGTGTTGCGCTTGGATGTTCGGCAGATGCTTTACTGGAGGCGTGAGCCAGAAAATCTCCTCTGATGAGGTCATGATGAAAAAATTTCCCCTGTTCGAGTATTATACGTTCCGTTTCCCGAATAACTCCCCGGATAAACTTTCCGTTTACGTGCTTGGATGGTTTTGTATTGCGCTTTTCGGCTTGTGCATCGCACTTTGGGATGTTCCGGCGGCAATTCTGGTTGTAGTTTTTCTGGGTTTGATCCTGACCGGAGTCATGCTTCGGGTGAATTTCCGGACGTTCCAGTTGAAAAATCCGCGTTCCGTTCCCTTTTTGCTTCTTGGGCACAGTCTGGCGTTCCTTCCGAGCATCGCTTTTGCAGTCCTTTACTGGCAGAGTGCAGATTGGCGTTGTCTTGCTGGTTGCGGCATCAGCGCACTTCTGGTATCCCTGCTGCTTGGATATTGTTACTATCGTTGGCAGAAAAGAGCTCCCATCAGAGATTCTTTGAATCAACTCCATGAAAAAGCCGATCAGTCTTTGCAGAATTCCCAGGTTCTTCTGGAAACGGGGCACGCATTGCAAAGCACGATAAATTCCGGCTTCAAGGGAGTTCATATGTCCCTGGAGCAGCAGGCATCGGTGACTGATCTGTCGCTGAAATCCCTGGGTAATCAACTGGCAGATACCGCCGGACAAGTGACCCGTGATTTGAAACAGCATATCCGTCCGGAAAATATTTCTCAGGAGCTTGACCACTGGGCGACGGTGCCTGACTGCGTCAATAAAATTCTCAACATGCTGGAAGAAGACGGTTATCTGGGACATAAAGGCCGTGCCGGTTTTCCATTTGATACAGTGCGCATCAACATTCAAAAGCGTCTTAAGGAACGCAACGCGGAAGTGCTGCGCAGTTGTAATGCAAATTTCTATCAGACGATGGACATAGCCAGTGAAGCCGCAAAAGAGACCGGCAAATATACCAGAGCCTCTTTTCTTGCGGAATTCAATCAAATTGCGTCTCCGCGGCATGACCTGAAACGGATGAAAAAACAGGAAAACTGAGGGAATTCAGAGGAGTTCAGAGAAAATCAAAAATATTTCCAATTTTTTTGAACTCAAAAAATCGCAAGAACCTTCCTGAAGTCTCTTTTTTTCAGAGGAGTTCAGAGACCCCCGGTTATCATGGGACATGAACCGCAAAAATGCGGACTCATCAACCATTAACCCAAGGAGTTTCTTATGAAACACGAACTGAACATCCCTGAAGCCGTCATGCACGCCGCCGCAACCATTCTCCAACAGTATGTCCCGGAGATCACGTCCAGGTATCTGAAAGCTGCAATCCTGCAATATCATTACACGGGAGACGCAGCGGAGACCAAAGCAATCGTCAAAAGGAAACTGACGCGGACGGAATGCTGTCAGCTCCTCGATATTTCGCAGACAACCCTCCATCGCTACATCCATGCCGGTTATCTGAAAACGGTGAAGATCGGTCCGCGCCTGATCCGGATTGATCCGGAGAGCGTGCAGAATCTTCTCGACAACGGCGTTCCCGTTGAAACGGAACAGAATCAGTAATCCGGAGGCTTGATCATGAAAGAAAAGTCCAGACTTACCATCTCCTTTGAAATTCTGAAAAATCCGCATATTGAGCTGCACGACAAAATCGTTTACAGCGTAATCGCCACGCTGATGGTGGATGATCTGCTTGAGATCACCTTTGATGAACTTGCGCTCAAATGCGGATTCAAACGGAGGCAGATCATTAAATCCGTCAAATCCCTGATCGCGCTGAAACTGCTCGCAGATCATCCGTCTTTGCGGGATGACTCGGTTTTGCGGAGCTTTCGGAAAGGAGAAGTAAGAGATTTGTCTTTCGTGACAATTCCGGAAATGGAAAATGAGAAAGAAGCAACGGGAAATGCCGAGGCCGCAGACTCCTCCGGCAGTCAAAAGATTAAAAGTCCGGGCATAGGCAGAAAGACTCGGAAAAAGGGAAGAGATTCTGCACCGGAAGTGTCCAATGTTTCATCCGTGGAACAGGAGATTGCCGTGCTTTCCGGGAAGGAAGAAACACTATCTGACACAAGGAGATTCAATGACAGTTCCAGTGTGTCGGAACCGGATTCTTCCCTTGAGTCTGAAAGCGGAGGCGAATGATGCTTACTTACCTTCAGCTCATCCGGCGTCTGGAGATACCGTTGTCCTTTCGGAGGGAATTGCTGAAACTGCTGCGTCTTTCCGTTCCGGAGGCATGCGTTCAACTGCAGGAATATGCCGGCTGTGTTCTCAAGTTCCGGAAACAGCACCACGCGAAATCTGAAAATTACGCAACCCGCAGGATTCTCTGGGGACGGGAATACGACACTTTTCTGCAAAAACGCCGTGCGGAAGGACTCTGCGACAAAACGGCGAAGACTGCCGCTCACCGGGATTTCAGGAAAGCGCATTCTTACAGCGATTCAGGCGCAAAGAACCTGCCGGGACATTCCGGCTCGTCGATCCGGCGTTATCACAGAGCCTTTTTGAATTGCAAAAAGTCATGAATGCGGAAAGGTACCTTGTCCTTGTACCGCTTTGTCCACCGGTCGGATGACCCGTCCGGTGCGCGGTCCTATGGTGTAAGGACAAGGTTCCCCAAAGAGAAAAAACGAAAGAGGAGTTTGGAAAAATGGCTGATTATGCTCGAATTTATGGAATTTCCACATGGAATCACGATCAGATCAAAGGACATGCCGAAGACTATATCAGACTTGGCGGAGACTGTTATATCAGCAAATCCGATTATGAGTTTCTGGAAGAAATTCTGGAAAAGGAGAACGAATAAGCAGAAACGGGGATTTCGTGCGATGCACAACCAGCGCGTCGGCGCTGGACTGCGACAAGGGCAGAGCCCTTAATCCGAGAAAAATGTTGACACATTTTTCCGCCTGCGATTTTCCTTGCCAATGAAATAGAAATATCATGGTGCAGTGCCTTCGGCCTTGCTTCGGTCCCGCATATCCCGCGAGACCGAAGCAAGCAAAATCTTCCCGGGAAACATCTTCATTGCAACCATTGATCGCAATATATATGATTTGGAATGGTGGACATCCGGCATAAGATTTTTATAGAACAGGAAAACAGGAAAGCGATTATAAAAAATAAAGTTTGTGACTTGAAATAAGATTTTCAACAACTATATTTGATAAATTTGGATTTCAATTCTAAATATGCCAAGGAGTTTATTATGAAATATATACAACGTGCATTGGAACATCGTTTATCTCAAGCTGCATACAGCTATAAAACTGTATTGTTGACCGGACCAAGACAGGTGGGAAAATCAACACTCCTGAAAAAGATGTTTCCTGCCTATCAATACATTTCTTTGGACGATCCTTTTCTTGAACAGCAGGCAAAGGATAACGGAGGCATGTTTTTAATGCTGAATCCGCCTCCCGTGATTATTGATGAGGTTCAATATGCTCCGGAACTGTTTCGATTCATCAAGATCAAATGTGATGAATCGGAACAACGCGGTTTATTTTTTCTTTCCGGATCACAACAATTCAAGTTGATGAAAAATGTTTCAGAAACGCTTTCCGGACGTATTTCGATTATGGAACTGAATGGGCTCTCCCTGCGTGAAATTCAGCATGACAGTTTTTCGGAACGATTTTTGCCGACAATGGAGTATTTGCAGGAAAGGAGAAAAACGGCAAAAGCTCCTCGGAATATTTGGAAGCTCATTCATCATGGTTCCTACCCTGAATTGCAGAATCCGGAAATGGATTGGGCATCTTATTATGCGGATTACGTTAAAACTTACATCGAAAGAGATGTCCGGGAATTGTCCGCCGTGCAGGATTTGGACTCTTTCAAGCGTTTTGTCATTGCTGCTGCCGCCCGGACCGGTGAGGTCTTGAATTACAGCAATATCGCAAGTGAAATCGGTAAAGATGTAACCACAATCAAGAACTGGATTTCCATACTGGAGGCTTCCGGTATCATTTATTTATTGGAGCCTTATGCCAACAATGCCTTGAAGCGTGCCATAAAAACTCCTAAACTTTACTTCAGAGATACGGGACTGGTCTGTTATCTGACTCGATGGCTTACACCCGAAACATTGGCATATGGCGCCATGAATGGTCACATTTTTGAAACATTTGTAATTTCAGAAATCCTCAAATCATTTTCCAACAATGGACTTGATTACCGGCATTTTGTCTCTTATTACAGAGGTCGTGATAAATTAAAGAAAACACTCCATGGTGAAATCATAGAAGCAGAAGGTGAAATTGACCTGATTATTGAAGAAAATGGCATTCTCTATCCCGTTGAGATCAAGCAGAATGCAAGTGTAACGGCAATGGATGCGGCCGCTTTCCAGATTTTGGATAAACTGGACTCTCACAAGCGTGGAACAGGTGCAGTGATATGCTGCTGTCCACAACCTGGGTTATTACGTGAAAATATCATTCAGCTTCCAGTCTGGTATATATAAAAATAAAATATTCCTCTTGTAAAGAGGAATGTTACATCATTTATGCTTTCGGTCATGCGTCCTCTCCACTCTCCTGAATCCTGCAGTGAAGAATGCGCCCGTCAATGCAGACGACACGCTCCAGACGCATGAGCTCAAATAATTCCTTCATTGATTCCTGCGACGTCAGCGTGACCAAACCGTATTCACAGAGAAACCGGAGCGACAGAAAATCTTCCGCCGCCTCGATTTTCTGAATCATCGCCCATGAAAGCAGACGATTCTTTTCTTCTGTGATCAGCCAGACACGCGGTTCCGGAGGAACGCTTCTGCTGCTTTTCCACGGCTTTTCTTCGGTGTCCGTATTCATAAAAAAACTCCCTTTGTTTAACGTTCCGGCCCCGAACGACGGGAACGGGTTCTTTGCCTGACTTCTCTTGCCTGCTGTTCCTGTAAGGCTTTCTCAATAATCGGCTCACGCTCCTCTTTCGGAACGGCAAGAATCAGCCGTATCTGTTCTTCCACAGGCATACGCTTCCATGCGGCATAATCCTGATTTGCAATTTTCCCGGCGGCAATCAGGGCGGCTGTATGGAAACGCAAAATCGCCTGTTGCTTCTTCGGTTCCTTTGTCCCGGTGAATACCGCCGGATCACGGAGACGGTGTTCTTCACGACGCACTGCCGCGGCTTTCGGTCCGATGACGGATTCGATGAACTCTTCCGCTTCCCGGCGGGAAATCATATATGCTCCGGGAACTTTGGCTCCCTTGCGGGCAAGCTCCAGAATCTCGTCCTTCTGGTCTTCCGTCCAAGGATCGCGTTTCCGCTCCTCTTCCAGAACTCCAAGAGCGTGTTCTTCGGCAAGACGCTTCGCTTCCGCCTCAGCCTTGCGGCACCGCAACAGCAGCTTTTCCGCTTCGGAGAGACGGAGCTGTTCCGGAAGTTTTTCAAGAAAACCTTTCTTCACAAAAATTTCCAGTTCAGATTTCAGCTTGCGGAGCTTTGCCTCACAGAGATTCCGATAGGAAACTTCCGCAGAATCCTTCCAATTGGCTATGCCGTCGGGAAGCTCCAGCGGCTCCAGACCGGAGAACTTCCGTTCTTCCTGCGTTTTGCGAAACTGTATATATTCCTTCCATTCCGGCAACTCGAACTTCTGTTCCCGCGACTTCCACCACGCTTCCCGCATGTTTTTCATGGCGGAAAGTTCCTGTCCCGCCGCCTGCCAGCGTTTTTCAAACATTCTCCTGAGATGCGCCTCAAGCGAACGTTTCGCCTCACGTTCCGCCACCGTTTTCCAGTTTGCCATCCAGTCAGGAAGCTGCGCTGGAGCTTTGCCGAGACCGCGCAAATGTTCCTGATGTTCCAGATAAGATATCTCCGTCTCCGTCAACTCGAATCCGCCTCTGCCGAAAAGAGCATGATACTCCCGGCGTTTCGACTCATATTCGTGCCATGCGCAATCGCAGATTTTCCAGAGTTTCGCATTGCGGCTGCGTGGAGCAGGAATTATTTCTTCAGGAACAAACTCCTGTGCAACTTCAGGAGCCGGAACAGACTTCCTGAAAAGCTTTACGATTCTGCCGAACAGATTTTCGGTTTCCTTTTCCTGCTCCTGAGCATGGTATTGCACCGCAAGGCATTCCCGGTATTGCCGCATCTTCCGGACTGTCGCCCTGTCGGAAACAAGACGCTTCAGAGCATCCGCCGTGCGTTTCAGTCGCTTTGCAATCTCCTTGTAACTGAAATCCGGTAGAATCTTCGCTTTTTGAGCACGGATTTTCTCCGAAAGCGGCAGAAGCGCATTCGGAGGAATCTCCCGATTGCGGATCAGATCATGAATGCTTGCCCGCTCCCCGGTTCGCCTCGCAAGACTCCGCCTCAAATGCTCCTTGTCCGGACAGTGAAGCGACATCTCACTTCTTCCCCGGCTCAACGCCACATAGAACGCTTTTCTATCCAGCGACTCCGCCGCTACCACTACGTTTTCCGCAGTCCGCCCCTGCGACTTGTGCGACGTCGTCACCCAGCCGTAATCGAACGCAGCATAGTGTTCTGGAAACGGAATGCTCCGGCGAACCTTTCCGCCTGCATCAAGAAGATCAATATAACCATGCTTCCGGGAAATCCGCGCCAGCGTCCCGTTGTAGATTTTCAAATCCTTGCGGTTCGCGCGAAACTGGATCAGATCACCCACGCAAAGTTCTATCTTGCGCGTTTCCCCGACGTCAATGAATTCATAAGCCGTTTTTAAATTTAAACAGCGTCCACTGCATAACCGGACGCTGCCGGCCGCTACGGATTTCACCTCATCCATCTCTCCGGCATTCGCCACGCCTCTCATGTTCCGGATGAAACTGACCGCCATGCCGGGCTGGAAGTTCGAAGCGTCCTTCAACCATGCTTTCGGCTTGTTCCACGATCGGAATACTTCCATTTCACGGTCCGCACCATGAATCGCCTGTCTTTCCTTCAGCTTTTCCCGAACCGCTACCGTCAGCTTGTCGCACTCCTCATGCGTCGGCGCTACCAAAAGCGCACGATTCAGGAATCGCCCCTGTTCCGTATACTCCATATATTTCGCCGCCGCTTCACTCAAATACTCCTGTTTTCCCTCATGAATGAAATGCTGTTGTTCGAACCGCTCAAACGCCTGTTCATACTGCCCCATCGCACACTCGAAAATTCCACGGCGATACTCCTCGTTCCGCTGACGGTGAATCTCCGTCAAGCTGAACTTCTGAATCTGCGAGTAATCCTCCAGCAGCCGGAAAAAGTCGCCCGATTCGACGGCGGTATGCTGCCGCGCATCGCCCACGAACAACACCCGGTAGTTGTTCTTCCGCGCCAGCTTCAAAATTTCCACGCCCTCACGCAAGGAATTCAGCCCCGATTCGTCAATAATCACATACGACTTCGCAGGCGGTTTCTCTCTTGACAAAAGAAAACTTGCCGCCGTCTGACTCCGCTCAAATCCCTCCTGCTTCAGCACATCCGTAGCCGAATTCGTCGGCGCAACCAGCACGATATTTTTAATCCCGCCGGATTTCAAACCTTTGCAGAATTCCTGCAAGGTCGAAGTCTTCCCAGATCCCGCAACACCCCGAAATAAAAGAAAACGGTCTTTGCTGGACAGCAGTCCGTGGATCAGTTCCGCCTGTTTCTTACGGGACTCATCCCCCGCAAACGCGACGAACTCCGGAGCGATTGCTTCAAAGAGACCGCGCTGATCTTCGACCGAATCAATCGCAGAAATTTCACGTTCGATCACTTCCCGCGGGGAATAATACGGATTTGCAGCTTCCCCGCCGAGATGCACCAGCTCCCGAATGGAAGTCAATGCGGACTTCAGTTCCGCGAGTTCCACCGAGCCGAGATTGCGATTCAGAATCTCCGCAAGAAGCTTGTCACGTTTCAACACGCTTTCACGCTCGAACAACTCATCCATGACCTGACGGATCTCATGAGAAAGACGTTCCTGATCAAGCAGGAAAGCTCTCTTGCCGCGTGTTTCCGCCGCATGAACTGCTGACGCGAGAGCTTCTTCCTCCTGAGAACTCAGCTGACCAAGCTGATACTCCAGAACGGCCGCTCTGCTGGAGTTCAGCAGCTTGGCGGAACGTGTCGAATTCGAGATCGCATTGTTCTCCGGAAGTGTCGGCTTGCGCCCGTGCTCCGCGACGAACCGCGCTTCCGCTTCTTCGATCTGTTTCCGACGTTTTGAGTAGCGTTCCAGGATTTCCCGGGACACACATTTCAAATCAAACCACGTAATGTTTCCTTTCCGGTCATACGCAGGGACAATCTCATAACCGAGTTCGCGGCAGTGGCGCGCAAGCGCATTGTGATACACTTTTCCCGCATAGCGGATCGCACGGCACATCTCCAATGTTTCCAGAGCCTTGAATTTTCCATCATGCGAACGTGTCACATTGCACACCACATGATGCGTATGCAGCTGAGGATCAAGTTCACGGCTCGTATCGTGCATGAACTCCGCGTAAACCAGTTTCCCGGTCGTTTCATAATTGTTTGTCCGGACATTCTCACCATCACGCACCCGGACCGCCGCCAACTTTTCCAGTTCCGCCATTGCCTCACGCGCCGCCACCTGGTGTGCAGAAGCCAGACGTTCATCGAACAGGCTCATCACGGATACGGATTTCGGCGCCGCCACCTGAAAGTCAAAGAACCTCGGGCCTTTTTTCACAGTCTTCTGCGTCAATCTCCCGAAAGTCTTCGGATTGATGTTCTTCTGAAACAGACTGAACACATCCCCGGTAACTTCCTCATCACGCAGAACGAACACATCGGCAAGTTCTCCGCGCCAATGCCCTGTGATCTTCTCATGCTCCGAATAATAATCATTCGAAGACAGATGATTCGCATAGAAACTTTTCCCCGAAGCATTGCTTGCACGTATCTTCGTCATGTTGAACATCAATACCTCCGAATTGTATGAATTCAATCTAAACGGACTGACGAAGACTTGCAAGCAAAGAAAATCCCATCAAGCGAGCACTTACATAAATGCACGCTTCAGCTCAAAAAAGCAGAAGTAAAAACGCAATACCCCTGAAGATTTCAGGTATTGCAGGAGAACAGGCAAAGGATTGACTCAGGCAAAGCCTGTTCAGGAAATTTCCGTTTGAATTTTTCTCTTGATGAAGTATATTGAACTGATGAACAAGGAGCGGAGAATCATGAAAGACCTGACCAGCTACACCTATTCTTTCGAGGAACTCATTCGAGGGCAATTCCTGTATGTGGATAAGACCAAATACATCTGGAACATGATCCGTCCAGCTACCGCAGGATATTTTCTTTCCCGGCCTCGCCGCTTCGGAAAGTCGCTGACCGTATCCACCCTCAAGGCTGTATTCCAAGGGAAAAAAGAACTGTTCAAAGGGCTGGCTGTTTATGACAAGCCTTACGACTGGAAGCCGTATCCGGTCATTCATTTGAGCTTCGGTGATTTGGACGCTTCCGCCAATACGCCGCTTGGACTGAGGGCTTATCTTCTTTCCAAAGTGAACCGGGTCGCTACGGAATTCTCTGTTGAACTCTCCGAGAAAGAGCCGGGACTGCGCCTGGGCGAGCTGATGGACATTCTTTATCGGAAAAGTTCGGTGGTCGTTTTAGTTGATGAATATGACAAACCGATCCTGAACAATATATCTAATCCGCAAATTGAAGCGATTCGAGATGAATTGAAAGGCTTCTTCAGTGTTCTTAAAGACCGCAACGATAAGGAACGCTTTTTGTTTGTCACCGGAGTCAGCAAGTTTTGCCATGTTTCGCTGTTTTCCGAGCTCAACAACCTGACAGACATCACGATGAATCGTGACTATGCGACGATGTTCGGCTATACCCAGGAAGAGTTTGAGGCATATTTCGCAGACCGCATCGATTCCGCCTGTAAACAGCTGAATACGCCACGCGAGGAACTCCTGCCGGAAATCAAAGCGTGGTATGACGGTTACAGATTTGAGGAAGAATCCGAAACCGTTTACAATCCGGTATCTCTGGCTCAATTCTTCACGAACAGTTACAAGTTCAACAATTACTGGTTTTCCACGGGAACGCCTTCATTTCTGATAGAGCTGATTAAGAAAACGCGTTTTGATTTTGAAGACGTCCTGTCGCGTCCCGTGTCCGCCGTGGCGTTCGAGGCCTTTGAAGTCGATAAGATAGATCCTTTGTCCCTTCTGCTGCAGACGGGCTATCTGACGATCAGGTCTCTTGAAAGCAAGTTCAACATGCCATGGTTCCGGCTTGATTTCCCGAATCGGGAGGTCAGCGTTTCATTCAACACCTCCTGGGAAACGTCGGACTTGTCCAGGTAAGAGGGGTTCATAGCGCAAATCTGCATGGCGATGTCCTTGCCCAACTCAGTGACCTGCTGGGGCTCGATGCCCTCAACGGCCAGATTGACCAGCTTCACAAGGCGCTGGAAGTCTTCTTCGCCGGGATTCCATATGATGTGCATCATAAGGATGAAAGCAATTTCCAAAATATCTTTTTTGCGATTTTCCGATTGCTCGGCTATTATATCAAGGCGGAATCTAGAACAAGCGATGGCCGGATTGACGCCATATGCGAAACAGATCAATGGATTTATCTTTTTGAATTCAAACTCAATCATGAAGATTCCGCATTGGAACAGATCAAGGAAAAAGAATATTTCAAACCATATCTGTTTTCCAACAAACGGATTATGCTGATCGGAGTCAACTTTGATACCGATACAGGCAAACTGTCCGACTGGAAAAACGAGGAGCTCCAAGAGGACTGAGCACAGTGTCAAGCTGACTCAGACATTACTCCTGCCGGTGTGCCGTATCTGCAACAATCTTCAGCTTTCCAGTATTTATCCCGGAAGGGAAAACGCTGATCACGGTCGTGCTGATTGAAAATCAGCTCCGGAACTGGACAGATGCCGACCGTCAGATAACGTCCGGAAAATGTGTGCAATATTCCGGATGTTATCGGCAAAAAGGATTCAATACAGAATATCGGAATATTGCTCTCGAAAAAAATACTGCAGTTGCTTCCTGTAAAAATTACGCGCTACCTCGTCGAATCAGTTGAATAGCAGATTCTGTCTGAAAGGCTTCGCCGTATTCGATACGTTTGATTAAGTATTGGCTAATCAACATATTACATATTCTGAACCACCAGCATCTTTTGACGGGCAGAGAATCCGTTTTGCATCTGAAATATTCAAGGATAAATTGGCAACTTGTCTTGACATCTCTTTGTTATTTGCCAGTATTTTGGAGCAATGCGGTTTGCATCCATTGATATTATTAACCAAGAATCATGCTTTTGTTGGTTGCCATGCAGTCAATACAACTTTTTATGATGCTTTTTTTGCCTCTTCTGCAGTTTGTGAAAAACTTGCCTCAAATGATGATTTTGAGATTGTTG
>ERZ780157.2581-NODE-2581-length-16637-cov-4.399590_pt1 | contig 16637 bp, 10 predicted proteins | sample MGYA00511169_ERZ780157 | MGnify/ENA primary metagenome ERZ780157 (study PRJEB29588, sample SAMEA1965149) | human gut metagenome | biome: human gut; feature: human-associated habitat; material: faeces | place: Denmark | collected 2008/2010 ... | reverse complement strand
AAAGCCCCCGCGCGATTTCCGCACAGGGGCTTTGGAAAATCCACCTTCACCCAAAGTCGGGAGAGGGGGGGAGAGGGAGGCCCCATCTTCAGAAGGGGCCTCCTTCCAAGTCTTAATTGTCTTTCAACGCGAACGTTCCGTTTTCCTTCTTCACGTCCATGGCGATCTTCCAGAGCACGGAGATGATTATGCCTCCGAGCCCGTAGACGCCGAGCGCGACGAGGAGCGGATAGACGCTGGCCATCAGAAGAAGACCGAGGCCCACGGCGGAGTTGATGAAGAGCGCCATGAACTGGCCCACCACGTAGGTGATGGCGAGCAGCACGTACGGGGAGCGGACGGCGGAAAGCGGCTTGACGCAGAGCTTCACGAGCGCCTTGGAGGCGCCGATGCGGTCCATGTAGAAGGAGAAGCCCGCGATGAGCATGATGTTGAGGCCGAGGCCGGGAAGGCGGCCCTTCATCTGGTTCGTGAAGGCCTGAACGAAGTCGAAGCCCACGAAGTTCGTGCTCTTCTTCGCGTCGACGGGATCGACGCCCATGAGCCAGGCGCACACGAGCATGAGCAGGCCTGCGAGAAGAAGGACGATGGGCGGGTAGTAGTTCTTGAGCACGCAGTACGCCACGACGGCGATGACTGCGACGGTAATGAGGATGCCGAGCATTTTTTTCGGTCTCCCTTGTCGGTTGGATGTGTTGTTGGAATGATCGTGCCGACGGGAGTCCGGAGGGCGAAAGCCCCGGGAGGACGCAGGCCGGCCGCGTCAGGCCTGCCGTCCTTGGAGAAGTGAGGTGAAATTCATGGCGCCATCCTGACGGCGTCCCGTCCATCCGCTACTGCGAGTGGCGGGCGCGCGCCGTTATGGTAGCAGTTCACATGCCCGTTCAACAGAGGAGGTCATGGAAAACGCCTAGGGCCCGACGGAAGGCAGTCCGTGCGGGCCCTGAGGGAGGTCATGCGCAGAAGGCGGTGATTACCAGCTCGGCTTGATCGTGCCGTTGAAGGTCTTTTCGACGAAGGCCTTGACTTCGGGCGAGCGGTAGTACTTGACGAAGTCCTGAACGCTCTTGTCGTTCCTGCGGTCCTGATGCGCGGCGATGATGATGAGCGCGAACGGCGCCTCGAGGGACTCGAAGTAGAAGCCCTGCTTCTGCGGGGAGAGGCCCGCGCTGATGACGTAGTTCATCGGAATGACGGCGACGAGCGCATCATCGAGGCTACGGGGCAGCTGGGCGGCCTCGAGCTCCCTGATCTTCAGGTTGCGCTTGTTCTCGACGATGTCGGCGAGAGAGGCCTCGCTGCCCATGCCTTCGGGAAGCTTGATGAGGCCCGCGGCCTGCAGGAGGAGAAGACCGCGTCCGCAGTTCGTCGGATCGTTCGGCACGGAGATGACCGCCCCTTCGGGAATGTCGGCAACGGACTTCACCTTGTTGGAGTAGAAGCCCATCGGCTGCACCACGGCGTTGCCCACGTTGGCGAGCTTCGTGCCCTTCTGCTTGTTGAAGTTGAGAAGGAAGGGCTCGTGCTGGTAGACCGCGGCGTCAAGCGCGCCGTCGTTGAGGGCCGTGTCGGGCGTCACGTAGTCGGTGAACTCGACCACCTCGACCTTGAGGCCGTTCTTCGCCGCGACCTTTGCGGCTTCGGTGACGATGGCGGCGTGCGGACCAGCGGTCACGCCCACGCGGAAGGGCTTTTCAGCCACCGCCTTTTCCTCGTCGCAGCCCGTGAGAAGAACTATGGCGCTGAGCGCCGTGACGGCGGCGAGAGACTTGATGAAGGTGCGCTTTTGCATGATGAACTCCTTGGGGGCGGCCTGTTGGTATGGGAAATCGAATGCGTATGCGGCCGTCCGATGGATTCATTTTGCGGGATGCCGTGCATCCGTGAAAGGTAATACCTCAAGTTTTCTTCACTGAAAACGCCTGATAGGTAATCGTCTCTAGGAGAATGTGCTTAGCCTGCGGGACCGGAGACAAAAACGGCCCGGAGGCCTTGCGGCTTCCGGGCCGTTTCCCGACGGAATCGAGGTCAGAGGGCTTTGCCGAGGAGTTCGGTCTCGCGCTCGTGCGTGAGCACGTTGGCCCAGGCGATCTGACGGCCGCCCTCGTCCTCCTCGATGTAGACGCCCTGCAGCTCGGGTGCAAAGCCCGGGAAGAGGTTGATGCCCTCCTCAAGGGCGAGGAAGTACTGCAGCACGGCGCCGCCCCAGACTTCGCCCGGCACCAGGCAGAGGACGCCCGGCGGGTAGGGAAGCGCGCCTTCGACGCCCACTCGCCCCTCGGCCTCGCTCAGGCGCACGAGCTCGACGTTGTCGCGGATGAACTCGTAGTTGGCCTCCTGAGCGTTGAGCACACGCCTGGGAAAGTACTCCTTGCGGAACATCGCCTTCTGGAGGTCCTTGACGTTGACGGACTTGTAGAAGTCATGCATCTCCTGGCAGAGCTCGCGGATCGTGTAGCCCTTGTAGCGCTCCTTGTGGGCGTTGTAGAGCTCGGGGAGCACTTCGGAGAGCGGCGCGTCATCGTCGACGAAGCTCTCGAAGCGGGCGATCTGCGTGATGAGGTGCGCCATCTTGGCATGGTCCTCGGCGGGCGTCATCAGGAAGAGGATCGAGTTGAGGTCGCTCTTTTCGGGGACGACGCCGTTCTCGCGAAGGAAGCTCGCGAGAATGGAGGCGGGAATGCCGAAGTCGGAGTACTCACCCGTCGTGGCGTTGATGCCCGGCGTGGTGAGCAGGAATTTGCACGGGTCGACGAAGTACTGCTGCGGTGCATAGCCTTCGAAGTGGTGCCACTTGTCCTTGGGATTGAAGGCGAAGAACCGGATGTCGGTCGCGATCTGCTCCGTCGGATAGCTGTCCCAGGCCTTGCCGTCGACCGTGGGCGGAATGAAGGGCTTGATGTAGTGGCAGCAGGCGAGCATTTCCTTGCGCGCATCGATCGCGACGCGCACGCAGTCGGCCCAGAGGCGGCGGCCGGATTCACCCTCGTGCATCTTCGCGTTGACGTCGAGCGCGGCGAAGAGCGGATAGAAGGGCGAGGTGGACGCGTGCATCATGAAGGCGTTGTTGAGGCGCTTGTGGGTGCAGTAGCGCTTCTGGCCCTTGATGTGAAGGTCCTTCTTGTGGATCTGGGAGGTCTGCGAGAAGCCGGCCTGTTGCTTGTGGACGGACTGCGTCACGAAGATGCCGGGATCCTCGGGACCGAGGTCGAGCAGGAGCGGCGAGCAGTCCTTCATCATCGGGATGAACTGTTCGTAGCCGACCCAGGCGGAGTCGAAGAGGATGTAGTCGCACAGGCGGCCGATGCGGTCGACCACCTGACGGGCGTTGTAGATCGTGCCGTCGTAGGTGCCAAGCTGGATGACGGCGAGGCGAAACGGGCGCTTTTCATCGGCGCGCTCGGGTGCAACCTCGCGGATGAGCTCGCGCAGGTACTTCTCGTCGAAGCAGTGGTCGTCGATGCCGCCGATGAAGCCGTAGCTGTTGCGGGCGGTCTCGAGGTAGACGGGAGTCGCGCCCGCCTGAATGAGCGCGCCGTGATGGTTCGACTTGTGGTTGTTGCGGTCGAAGAGCACCAGATCGCCCGGCGTGAGAAGCGCATTGAGCACGACCTTGTTGGAGGCGGAGGTGCCGTTGAGGACGAAGTACGTCTTGTCGGCGTTGTAGATCTTGGCGGCCGCCATCTGGGCGGCACGGGGCACGCCTTCGTGGATGAGCAGGTCGCCCATCGCGACGTCGGCGTTGCAGAGGTCGGAGCGGAAGACGTTTTCGCCGAAGAAGTCGGCGAACTGACGGCCTGCCGGATGACGGCGGAAGAAGGCGCCGCCCTGGTGACCCGGACAGTCGAAGTGCACGTTGCCGTTGCGGACGTAGGACTCCATCTTGCCGAAGAAGGGCGGAAGAATCTGATCCTCGTACTTCTGGGCGGCGGCGTCGATCAGGCGACCGTAGAGGCCAACGTTGTCGGGCTGGGAGTTGATGACGGAGACGACCTTGCCGAAGAGCTCGGTCGGGAGCTTGGCGCCGTTGTTGAGCAGAATGACGGGAATGCCGAACGCCGTCGCCTCGACGCGTTCGAGCTGGCCCGAGAGCGCCTCGTCGGCCGTCATCACGACGGCCGAGACGCTCGTGAGGTCGGCCTTGTTGAGGTCGACGACGACGCGTTTGGACTTGAAGGCGTGCAGCGTGCCGGGCGTCGCTGCAATGTTGTATCTGCGCATGTGGGACTCCGTACGGGCGGAAAGGGCGTTGTCGGGAGGAAGGACCCCTGGTCGTGACGGCCCCTGAGGGCCGCCGGGGCTTTCCGATTTGCGTGAATCATATCAGCAAAAGAGGGCGCGGGACGCGTGAGGGAGCCGATGCGCATGCCTTTCGCATCGGTCGGTCGGGGCCGAATGAAGAAAGGCCGCCCATTTGCGGGACGGCCTTGCAGAAAAGGTGCGGCTCGGAGGACGTCAGCAGACGGCCTCGATTTCCTCGGAGAGTTCGAGCCAGCGCATTTCGAGCTCCTCGACGACGGGCTTGAGCTCGCCGTGTTCGCGAAGCACGCGGGCCACTTCGTCGGGATCAGTCGAGGTGTAGAAGTCGCCGTCGGCAAGGCGATCGGAGAGCTTCCTGAGCTCCTCGTTCTTCTGCGCGAGTTCCTTTTCGACCTTGGCAAGCTCCTTCTGCAGGGGCTTGCGCAGGGCGGCGATGCGCTGGCGCTCCTGAGCCTCGGCACGGCGGGCCTCCTTGCGGTTCTGGGAGGGCTCGCGCTCGCCGGACTCAAGCCTTTCGGCCTGATTCGCCGCCTTTTCGGCTGCGACCGTGGTGCGGCGGTGTTCAAGCACGAGCTGGGCGTAGTCGTCAAGGTCGCCGTCATAGGGCTGGACGGCCCCGTCGTGCACGAGGATGAGGCGCTCGGTCGTGGCACGCAGAAGATGGCGGTCATGCGAGACGATCAGCACTGCGCCCTCATAGGTGGAGAGCGCCATGGTCAGGGCCTCGCGCGTCTCCATGTCGAGGTGGTTCGTCGGTTCGTCGAGCACCAGAAGGTTGGGCTTGCGCCAGGCGAGGAGTGCGAGCGCAAGGCGGGCCTTCTCGCCGCCCGACATCGGGCCGACGGGGGCAGACGCAAAGTCGCCCGAGAAGCGGTAGATGCCGAGGTAGTCGCGAAGGTCCTGCTCGCGCACGTCGGGCGCCATGCGGCGCATGTGCTCGAGCGGACTTTCGTCGGGACGCAACTGATCGAGCTGATGCTGAGCGAAATAGCCGATCTCGAGACCCTGGCCGCGACGAAGTTCGCCCGCCATCGGAGCAAGGTCTCCGACGATGCCCTTGACGAGCGTGGACTTGCCTGCGCCGTTGACACCGAGGATGCCGATGCGCTCGCCCGAGCGAATCGAGAGCGTGACGCGGTCGATCACGACGCGCTCGTCATAGCCGAGGCGCAGGTTCTCCGTGTCGACGAGATGCTCGGGCAGGCGCACGGGCTTCGGAAATTCGAAGCGCCACTCGCGCTTGGCGCGCACAGGCTCGACGGCTTTGAGCTTTTCGAGCATCTTGATGCGGGACTGGGCCTGACGGGCCTTCGTCGCCTTGGCGCGGAAGCGCTCGATGAAGCTCGAGAGATGGGACGCCTCGCGCTCGTAGGCCTTGGCGGCCGCATCCTGCAGCCTGAGCTTTTCGATGCGCTGGGACTCGAAGGCGGAGTAGTTGCCTGCGTAGCGGCAGACGGTGTCGTCCTCGACGGACCAGATCGTCGTGACGGCGCGGTCCAGAAACTCGCGGTCATGCGAGATGATGACGACGGTCGCCTCGACGCGGCGCAGCCAGTTCTCGAGCCAGATGAGCGAGTCGATGTCGAGATGGTTCGTCGGCTCGTCAAGGAGAAGCAGGTCGGCGGGGCACATCAGGGCGCGTGCGAGCGCGATGCGGTTTCGCCAGCCGCCCGAGAAGTCGTAGACGGGGCGGTCGACGTCGGTCTGGCTGAAGCCGAGACCCGCAAGGATGGTACGGGCCTGTGCGACGATCGCGCCTTCGTTGAGCTCGGCAAGATTGGCGTGGGCCTGAGCAAGACGCATGTCGTCGCCTGCCTTTTCGGCTTCGGCGAGTGCCGCGCGGGCGGCGATCAGGGGAGCGTGCCCCCCGAGAACGAAGTCGACGGCGGGGACGTTGTCGGCGACGAAGGACTGCGCCACGTGGGCGATCCTGTCGCGGGGCGGCGTCTCGATGTCGCCGTCTTCGGGAGAGAGGTCGCCGAGCATGGCCGCAAAGAGCGTGGACTTGCCGCAGCCGTTGGGGCCGACGAGGCCGATGCGCTCGCCCGGCGCCGCAGTGAGCGTCGCATGACGGTAGAGGACGCGGGGGCCGCGGGAGAGCGCAAGGTTGAGAAGTCGGAGCATGACGCTGGATTACTGTTCGAAGTAGTTGAGGAGCGCTTCCTTCGTGACGAGGAAGACCTGGTCGTCGCCGCCCGAGGTGGCGAGCCAGATGATCTCGAGGCCGGGGAAGGTCGCCTCGACCGCTTCGGCGCCGTCGCCCACTTCGACGATGATCATGCCGCCGTCATTGAGATGTGCGGCAGCTTCGGGAAGCATGCGGCGCACGACGTCCATGCCGTCGTCGCCTGCGCCGAGCGCCATGGCGGGCTCGTGACGGTATTCGGAGGGCAGCGTGTCCATGCTCGCCTGCGTGACGTAGGGCGGGTTGGAGATGATGATGTCGAACGTGCGGCCCTGCAGGTTTTCAAAGAGGTCGCCCTGAACGAGCTCGAGCGTCTCCTCCATGCCGTAGTCGCGGCGGTTGATTTTGGCGACCTCGAGCGCGTCGGGCGAGAGGTCGGAGCCCGTCACTTCGGCGTTCGGGAAGGTGCCCTGGGCGAGAATCGCGAGGCAGCCCGAACCCGTGCAGAGGTCGAGCACGCTGCCCACTTCATACGGATCCTCGACCCAGGGGGCGAGGTCCTCCTCAAGAAGCTCGGCAATGTAGGAGCGCGGAATCAGCGCACGCTCGTCGATGTAGAAGCGGTGCTCGGTGAGCCAGGCCTCGCGCAGCAGGTAGGCGGTCGGAACCTTTTCGTGGACGCGGCGGTCGATGAGGTGCACGAGTCGGGAGAGCTCGTTGTGCGTGAGCGCGGCGTCAAGGAACATGTCGAAGTGGTCGAACGGAAGCTTGAGGCCGCGGCAGATGAGGAAGGAGGCTTCCTCCCAGCTGTCGGGAGAGCCGTGGCCGTAGGAGATTTCGGCGTTTTCCATTTCCGTGATCGCCCAACGGAAGACGTCGCGGATGGTCTTCAGATTGTGAATGGGGTCATCAAGCAGCGGAGCAATTTCGTACATGGCGGTATCCAGTAAAGGGGCGGACGCGGCGAATGCGGCGCCCGCGGGAACGCGGAAAACGGAGGGCGCGCAGGCGATGCGCAGGTCCGAAGGATCGGACACGGCGCGTCTGCGGCGATGCCCGACATTATAAGGTCGGCGGGGGCGACCGTCCGTGCAGGGGGATGTCCCGCGGGCGGCCCTCATTTAGAATAGGCAGACACGCCTGTTTGCGCCGCCGGTCTGCGGCGCAACGGGCCTTCCATCAACCGGCCGCACCTTTTCAGGAGACCTTCTTGCGCTTACGTCAGATCAAGCTCGCAGGCTTCAAGAGCTTTGCCGATCCGGCGCTCATCGAGCTCGAGCATCCCCTTGTCGGGATCGTCGGACCCAACGGCTGCGGCAAGTCGAACATCATCGACGCCGTTCGCTGGGTGCTCGGCGAGGCGCGCGTCTCTGAACTGCGCGGCTCGTCCTCGATGCGTGAGCTGATCTTCGCGGGCTCGACCACGCGCCACGCTCTCGGGCGCGCGAGCGTGGAGCTCATCCTCACGAACGACGACGGACGCCTCAAGGGGGCGTGGTCGGAATTCGGCGAAATCAGCGTCAAGCGAGTCGTGACGGCCGAAGGTCAGTCCGCCTACTACATCAATCATCAGCAGGTGCGTCGCCGAGACGTGCAGGAGATCTTCCTCGGCACGGGGCTCGGGCCTCGCAGCTACGCCATCATCTCCCAGGGGATGATCTCGAACTTCATCCGCGCCAAGCCCGAGGAGATGCGCGTCTATCTAGAGGAGGCCGCGGGCGTCTCGCTCTACCGCGAGCGACGCAGGGAGACGGAGTCGCTTCTCAGTCAGACGAGGGGCAACCTCGAGCGCGTGCGCGACATGCAGGCCGTCAAGGAAGAGGAGGCCGCAAGGCTTGAGGGCGAGGCGCAGCTCGCAGGGAAGTGGCGTGCGCTCACGGACGAGCGCAACGCCGCCGAATCCCTCTGGTACTGGATCCAGTATGAGGACGTGAAAAGAACGCTCGACGGGATTGCCGCCGACATTGCGCGCGGCGAGGCCGAGATCGAGGCCAGAAAGGCCGACGCCGCCCGTGAAGCGGCGTCGCTTCCCGCGCTCGAGTCCGCGGCACGCGAGGCTGAGGCGAAGGAGCTTGAGGCCGCTGCAGGACTGAGGCAGGCCGAACGTGCGCTCACCAAAGCCGAAGCCGAGGAAAGACGGCAGCGCGAACGCAGGGCCGGAGCGGAAAGAGCCGCAGCCGAAGCCCGAGAGGCAAAGGCGGCCAAGGAAAGGCGCCTTGCCGAGACTGTTTCCGCCAGAGAGGCCCAGGCATCCGAGACTGACGAGCTTGAGGAGACGATTGCGCTCTCGGGCGAAGAGGAGGCTGCGGCACAGGAGGAGGTTCTCTCCGCCGAGGACGCCCTGAACGACGTCAATGCCCGCGCGGCCGAAGCTCGAAGAGCCGAGTCCGACGCGAAGGCTCAGGCACGTGTTGCACATGCGCGGCTTGAGGCGGCCGAGCGCCGTGCCGAGGATCTCAGACAGCGTCTTCTGAGGCTTGCAGCTTCCGAGGGAACGCTCGAAGCGCCTGACAAGGAGGGGCTCGAGGCGATGAAGCTCGACTTCGAGGAGGCTCAGGCCGCCGCAGAGGAGGCGCGCGCACTTGAAGAGGAGGCGGCTGAGGCGGCAGCAGAGGCGAGACGCAGAAGAGACGCCGCCAACGAGGCTTATTTTGCGGCTCTTGCTCAGGAAAAGGAAACGGCCGCGAAGCTCGACGCCCTTGAGGCCGTCGAGGCGGGGGCTCAGGCAAAGGGGCGGCTTGCCGAATTCGAGGCCGCCGAAGGGCTTGACGGTCTTCCGCGCCTGTCCGAGGCGCTTTCGGCCGACCCCGAATGGGTGACGGCCGTCGAGGCCGTTGTCGGATCGAGGCTGGGAGCACGCTTCTTGAGCCGGCTCGGCATGGCTCAGGGCTACGAGAGCCGCCGGCCGCCCGCCGCCATCTCGTTCGTTGAACGAGGTGAGACGCAGGAGGGCCGCCCTGCACTCGAGCTCGACGGCGTCAGGCTGGAACCCATCACCTCGCACGTCAGGTGCTGTTCGTCCGACGCGACGGCGGCTCTCGCGGACGTTGCGGCGAACGTCTACTGCGTGAAGAGCCTTTCGGAGGGGCTGGCTTTGAGAGCCAGGCTTCCCGAAGGCGTCACGCTGGTGACTCCGAAGGGCGACCGGCTCACGAGCCGAAGCCTTGTCGTCTGGACGGCGAGCGATCCGGGACAGTCCGTGCTCTCTCGCCAGCAGGAGATCTCCGCACTCAGGGACTGCCTTCATGAGCTTGAGGACAGGCTGGGCAAGCTTGATGACGACAGGAATGCGGCCGGAGCGGCGGCCGAGGCCGCTGAACGGACCGCACGCACTTCGGCTCAGGGCGCCCGTGCTGCTGAGGCGGGGGTGGCCGACCTGAGGCTCAGGATCAAGTCGGCGGAGGCGGCGGTGGCGGCCCACGAGACCCGTCTTGCCGATCTGCGTCGCAGCAGGGAGGAGCTTGAGGCCGAAGGCGAGGAGGCCAGAGCGCTTGCCGAAGAGGCGGGCGTAGCGGCAGACGAGGCGGAGGCGGCGTCAGAACGCGCCGTGCGCGCTGCCGCAGGATTCACGTCCGAACTTGCGCGAGCCGACATGCGCTTCAAGACGAAGACGGCTGCGCTTGCGGCCGTGAGGCACAAGGCGGAGCTGGCACGCGCGAAGCTGCGGCAGCTTTCGGAGTCGGCCCGTCTGTATGCACAGAGCGAGGCGGCTCTTCGAAGCGACATCGCCCGAGAGGAGGCGCGTCTTGTCGAGGCCTCCAGGCTCCTTGAGGAGAGCGCGAAGGTGCTCGGCGACGCGGCGTCGGCCGCTGCCCTCAAGGTGCTTGAAGAGGCGGAGCGTGCGCATGCCGCACGTCGCGACGCGACGGCCGCGGCCAGACTTGCGCTCACCGAGGCTCAGGGCCGCTGGCAGGCCGCGCAGGCGGACGTCATGCCCATGACGGAGGCGCTCGGCGTCAAGAGAGTCGAGCAGCAGATGAAGGAAAGCCTTCGGACTCAGTTTGAGGAGAGGCTCGATGAGCTCAAGGCCGACAGGACGGATCTTGCGCGTCGCGCGGCGGAGCGTCCGCAGAAGGCTCAGAGCCTTCGTGCCAAGGTGCTGAGGCTCATCAGCGATATTGCAGGATTGGGTCCCGTCAATCATGCCGCGCTCGAGCACCTCGAGGCGGTGAGAAGGACGCTCGAGGCGACGGCCAGACAGGTGGAGGACCTTGAAAAGGGCATTGAAACTCTGGAGGCCGCCATCAGAAAGATCGATGCGGAGACCAGAGGACGTCTCAGGGAGACGTTCGAGGAGGTGAACGGTCACTTTGCCGAGACGTTCTCCGAGCTCTTCGGAGGCGGCGTCGCCTCGCTCGTCATGTCGGGAGACGATGTGCTCAACGCGGGCGTCGAGGTGAAGGCTCAGCCGCCGGGCAAGAAGAACGCGGGCGTGAAGCTGCTTTCGGGCGGCGAGCAGGCCCTCGCGGCCACGGCGCTCGTCTTTGCGATCTTCAGGCTCAATCCCGCTCCCTTCTGCCTGCTTGACGAAGTGGATGCACCTCTTGACGAGGCCAATCAGGCGAGGCTTGCAGGTCTGTGCCGCCGCATGTCGAGCGAGACGCAGTTCCTCATGATCACGCATCATCGCGTGACGATGGAGTTCGCGGGAGCGCTTGTGGGCGTAACGATGAAGGAGCCCGGCGTGAGCCGCGTCGTGAGCGTCGACATCGAGAACGCGGTCCGCATGGCGAACTGACGCCTGCGGTTCCGCGTCCCGCACGCGCGTCGTGGCGAATCCGTCAAAAGTGCGTACAATCAACAGAAGCTGCGCCCGCGTCGGGCGCCCACAAAGCCGGACATAATTCAAATGAGTCAGACTCAGATCATTCTTATCGTGGCCGCCCTGGTGGTCATTGCCTTCTTCTTCTGGCGCTCGATGCGCGAGGAGCGCCGCATGCGCGCAAGCCGAAAGGCCCGCCTGCAGGCGGGAGGCGACGTTCGCAAGGACGTGCTCGCCGAAGAGAAGCCCGAGCCTCGCGTCGAGCCTCAGCTCGAGGACATGGTGGACGACGACGAGCCGCACGAGGCGGTTCAGTCTGCCTCCAGGGACGACCTTCCGTCTGAAAAGCCGCCCGTCTACGAGCGTTTCGCCGAGGAGCAGAAGGCGCGCCTTGAGCGCGAGGCCGCCCGCGGCGGGCGAAAGGCAGGCCGCATCGCCGGCATCGAAAAGCCGCCCGTCGACCACGGCATCCAGTGGGTGCTCGACGTGACGCCCTATGAAGGCAAGACCTTCCCGCTCGGTTCCATGGACTCCCTTGTCACGCAGATCCGACAGCTTTCACTGCCGCTGCCCGTGTCGCTTTGGGCGAAGTCCGCTGAGGACGGCCTCTACTATCCGTCCGAATGCCTGCCTGCGGAGGCCGTTCACATCGTCGCGACGATCCTGATCGCCAATCGTGCCGCCGTGCTTGACGACGTTTCCGCCTCGAGCTTCCTGCAGGTGCTCGAGCAGACTGCCGCCCAGAACGACGTTGACGTGCGCACATCCTGCGACATCAAGACGGCGGTCTCGACGGCTGTTCAGATCTCCCGCTTCATCCACTACTACGACAAGCTGATTGAGGTTTCGATCGTCCCCGCTCCGCGTGAGGAGGGCCTGACGCTCGAGGAGGTGACGAAGGTTGCCGAGGGCGCGGGCTTCGTCAGCGCGAGCGGCCGTTGGGAGCTTCGAATCGACGAAGGTTCCAGAGAGCCTCTGATGACGCTCTCGCTGGCGGGTGCCGACTCCTCCCAGCTGCGCCTTTCCTTTGACGTCCCCCTTGCCAACGTGCCGCGCGGCGACCTCAAGCGCTTCTTCCAGCTTGCAAACCACATCGCCTGCCATCTCGGCGGCGTCTGGGTCGACGGCGCGGGCAACCGCATCGAGGCTGCAGGCGGCCTGATCCTTCAGGACGAGATCGAGCATCAGGACGCGCAGATGGCCGCCAGCGGCGTGCGTCCCGGCTCCGAGCGCGCAAGGCTCCTCTTCTCGAGAAGCGCCTGACGCAGGATCCGCGTCAAGCATCATTCACTGCCCGCCGCATTCGGACGCAAGCCGCCCGGCGGCGGGCTTTTCTTCTTCGCTTCTTCGGAATGCAAGATATGACCGAACCGACAAAGACTGAAACCCTCGCGAACGACGACTTCGACGGTGCCGCAAAGGCTGCGGCGATCGAGCCCTCCAGGGCCCCCGCCCGCATGCGTGAGCTCGAGAAGCTCGTAGAGACCTGGGACTACGAGTACTTCGTGCTTGACAATCCGAGCGTTCCCGACGCCGAATACGACCGCACGTTCAATGAGCTCAAGGCTCTTGAGGCCAGATTTCCTGAATGGAAGAGTCCTGCCTCGCCCACGGCCCGCGTGGGCGGTGCTGTTCGAAGCGACCTTGCAAAGGTCGTGCACGCCGTGCCGATGCTTTCCATTCACACCGAGACCGACTTTTCGAGCGAGGGTGCGGCGGCATTCGACCGCCGCGTGCGCAGCGAACTCGGGCTCGCGGATGAGGATCCTGCCGTGGCGTACGACTGCGAGCTCAAGTTTGACGGTCTGGCAACGAATCTTCGTTATGAAAAGGGCGTTCTCGTACAGGCCGCCACTCGCGGCGACGGCAGTGCAGGGGAGGACGTGACCGCGAATGCGCGCACGATCCGCACGATCCCGCTTCGTCTGGAGGGCGACTTCCCCGACGTGCTGGAGGTGCGCGGCGAGGTGATCATGCATCGCGACGACTTCGAGGCGCTCAACCGCCGTCAGGCAGAGGAGGGGCAAAAGACCTTCGTCAATCCGAGAAATGCGGCGGCGGGGTCCCTGCGCCAGCTCGATCCTGCAGTGACCGCACGCAGGACGCTTCATTTTTACGCCTATGCGCTGGGTGAAGTCTCGGGCGGCGAATTCGCGCCCACGCAGACGGAAGTTCTCGACAGACTTGCGTCGCTCGGGTTCCCTGTTGCGGACGTCCGCCGAAGGGTCGAGGGGCCGACAGCGCTCGCGACCTTTCATGATGAGGTGGCAGAGATCAGACACACGCTGCCCTTCGACATCGACGGCGTCGTCTACAAGGTGGACAGTCTTGAGCTTCAGAGGGAGCTCGGCTTCATTGCTCGCGAGCCCCGCTGGGCCTGCGCCCACAAGTACCCGCCCGAAGAGGCTCTGACGGTCTGCGAAGCCATCGACATTCAAGTCGGGCGCACGGGCAAGCTCACGCCTGTCGCGCGCTTGAAGCCCGTTTTCGTCGGCGGCGTGACCGTCTCGAACGCCACTCTTCACAACGAGGACCATATTGCGGGCCTTGATCTGCGCCCCGGCGACACGGTCGTGGTCCGCAGGGCGGGGGACGTGATTCCCGAGGTGGTGCGCGTCGTGCACGAGCGCCGTCCAGAGGGTACCGTGCCGTTTGCAATGCCGTCCGTCTGCCCTGTCTGTGGGTCGACCACGATCCGCGACGAGGAGGAGAAGGACACGCGATGCACGGGCGGTCTGTACTGTCCGTCGCAGATGAAGCTCTCCCTCGTTCACTTTGCCTCCCGCAGGGCCATGGGCATCGACGGGCTCGGTGAGAAGATCGTCAACATGCTTGTGGACGAAGGGCTGGTGAAGAGTCCGGCCGACATCTTCACGCTCAAGCCTGAGGATCTCATCGCGCCGACAACGGCGACGAAGGATCTTGAGAAGCCCGTCAAGCGCATGGGGCCGAAGGCCGCTTCGAACCTGCTTGAAAGCATCGGGAAGGCGAAGCACACGACGTTCGCCCGCTTCATTTTCGCGCTCGGATGCAGGCATGTGGGTGAGGCGACCGCGTTGTCGCTTGCGCAGCACTTCTGCACGCTTGCCAATCTTGAGGCCGCCGACGTGGAGGCGCTCACAAAGGTTGATGACGTGGGTGAGATCATCGCCGATAGCATTCATGCCTTCCTGAAGGAGCCGCACAACCGAACCGTGATCGAGGCGCTCGTTGCCTCCGGCGTCGTCTGGCCCGTGGTGGAGCCCAGGCCTGCCGCGGAGGCCTCCGAGGTTGCGGGCAAAACCTTCGTGCTGACGGGGACCTTGCCCACGCTCACGCGCGACGAAGCAAAAGACCGTCTCATCGCGGCGGGCGCCAAGGTGTCGGGTTCCGTCAGCAAAAAGACCGACTTCGTGGTTGCGGGTGCGGAGGCGGGTTCCAAGCTCGAGAAGGCGCAGACACTGGGTGTGAAGGTGATCGACGAGGAAACTCTCCTTGCCATGCTCGAGGGCGGCGTTTCAAGCGAAAAGCTTGTTGTGACGCCTGAGGCTGAGGAAGAGGAGAAGGCGGCGGCCGAGGGGGCGGTCAGTACTCAGGATGCTTCCGACACACCTGCCAATCCTGAAGAGAAACGGGCTGCAGGGACGGAGGTGGGGAAAACGGACGACGAAGGCCCGCAGCAGGGCGCCCTTTTCTGAGCCTGATCCGCAGAGGCATTGACGGAGCGTGGTTGTTCAATTTTTCAACTGCGCTTCGTCATGATGCGGTGGAAGGCCCTGTTACGGAGCGGGAATGTGCGAGGGCTATACACGTATCAGGTTCCCGGCTCTTTTAGAATTGAAGATCGCCTGCTGTCGGCGGTTGCCAGAGAAAGAAATCATTTTGAGGAAAGTGAGATGCTTGCATTGATCGGCGGATCCGGCTTTACCGGCAACGACGTCATTGAGGACTGCGAGGAAATTGAGATTACAACGCCCTGGGGGGCTCCGAGCGCACCGCTTGTCTTCGGACGCCTCGGCGGAAGGTCGATCGTCTTCCTGCGTCGTCACGGCGTGAAGCATGAGTTCGCCCCGCACAGGGTGCCCTACCGTGCAAACATCTGGGCGCTGCAGAAGGCGGGCGTGGAGGGTGTGATCGCCGTCGGGACCGTGGGCGGTGTTGCGCCGGACATGGGGCCCGGCCGCATTGCGGTCCCCGATCAGCTGCTTGACTACACCTGGGGCCGTGAAGTCACTTATTACGATGACTTCGGGACTGCCGGCATGAAGCACGTCGACATGACGTGGCCGTTCGACAGGGCGTTGAGCGACAGACTGGTTGAGGCCGCGGAAAGGCTCGGTGCGGGCGTGAGGACTGCGGGCGTCTATGCGTGCACTCAGGGTCCGAGACTGGAGACGGCGGCCGAGGTGAGGCGCATGTGCAGGGACGGAGCCGACATGATCGGCATGACGCTTTATCCCGAGTGTGCCCTTGCCAGGGAGCTTGATCTTCCTTATGCGGGCATCTGTGTTTCCGTCAACCATGCCGCAGGCATGGGTGACTGTGCCGATGAGATCGACTTCGCGTCGCTTGAGTCGTCGCTTGCGCGTGCCGTCAGGGGCGTCGTCGACATCGTCAGGGAGACCGTGCGTGCTGATGCGCAGAAGGGAGGGGCCGAATGATCCGTCCCGTGTTGAAGATGGGCGAGGAGCTGCTTCTTGAGAAGGCGATGCCTGTGAAGGCGTTCGGTACGCCCGAGCTCCGGAGGCTTGTGGTCGACATGTGGGACACCATGGACGTCGAGGGCGGCATCGGCATTGCCGCACCTCAGGTGGGCGTCTCGCTTCAGGTCATCTGCTTCGGTACGAAGGAGAGCGAGGAGGCTTCGGGCGCACGCAGGGTTCCGAGAACCGTGCTCATCAATCCCGTTGTCGAACCCGTCAGCGAAGAGACGATGAGCGCCTGGGAAGGTTGCCTCTCGGTGCCGGGGCTTCGCGGCAGGGTTGTGAGGCCGGTTGCGGTCCGATACAAGGGGTTTGACCTTGAGGGCAACAGGATCGAGCGAACGGTCGACGGGCTGCACGCCAGAGTCGTCCAGCACGAGGCCGATCATCTGGTCGGCATTCTCTATCCGATGCGCGTAACGGACTGGCGGACCTTCGGGTACTCGGAGGTTCTCTTTCCCGAAAAATCCAAGGCGTGAGCCGGAGGGATACCGTGTTTGCGGTATTTTTACGACAAGTCTTGACAAAGCCTGCGGAAAGGTGTTTAATTTCAATCCTTCGCTGACGACGCCAAGTCATCGGCGAATAAATTTGACAAAGAGTTGATGAGCTGATAAACTCTCAATTCTGTGCTCTTCGGGGCGCTGTTCTTTAAAAATCAGAATTCAACGAACCGATAAGTGTGAACATCGGCAGTTTCAAGGGTGACTTTCAGAGGCACTCAAAAAACTTACGAAGTTCGCGCTTTGAAGGAAAGCCGAAAGACGAAGGTTAATTCCTTCTCTTTCAATTCCGGCGAAGAGCGACA